>Ga0210057_1000096_pt1 | contig 169616 bp, 194 predicted proteins | sample CryGeyCG2114_010_2_FD_183968 | JGI IMG/M metagenome (GOLD analysis project Ga0210057, IMG submission 183968) | Groundwater microbial communities from aquifer - Crystal Geyser CG10_big_fil_rev_8/21/14_0.10 (SPAdes) (version 2) | ecosystem: Environmental > Aquatic > Deep subsurface > Groundwater...
ATTCTTTTCCAAAATCCAGAATTCTCTTTAGCTGCATGTTCCTTGATTTCTTTTATCAAGTTTACTAAGTTTTTGTCTGTTTTTGTTATTTGTTTCATTTTTCTATGCGAGGGACAGGACTCGAACCTGCGTAGGCACTAAGCCACATGGTCCTTAGCCATGCCCGTTTGACCACTCCGGCACCCTCGCCTTGTTACGAGGTTATTTGTTGAGTGTTGCCACTTTTTTTGCAGCATTCACTGCATCTTTAATAACTTTTTCAGAGATATTATCTCCTTTCATTGCCTTTTCAAATTCTACAATTTTATGATTGAATTTTTCAAGTGCAGCAATTATTATATCCATTGCATTCAATTGACCAAAAGATTCAACAAAAAATAAAAATTTGTCTTCTTCATAATCAATCTTTAATAGTTCATCATTAACACCTTCACAAGCATCATACAATCCGCCTTCTAATAAAGCCACTTCATCAAATTTTCCATCTTTGAAAACTTGTTCAGGATATTGATCTCTAAATTGTTCGATTTTTTTAACATCATTATTAATTTTGAAGATTGGTTTGCTTGTATAGTAAGCAATTCCAGGAGCAAACTTCATATGTGTTCTCCCTCTACCCATTATAGCAATTGCATTTAATATCAATTCTTGGCCTTCCACTAATTTTACAATTGGCATATCTCCGAAAACAGGTCTAACTGTTTCATCAGTTGATTCTAATTGCGAAGAGTAAACTACTCCAGGTCCTTTAGCGTTCAAAGTAAATTCAACTCTACATAATGGACATCCTTTACCATCACATTTACAAGACTCTACTTCATTATAAGTATTCAAATCAGTAACTAATGGAATTAAACCTAATCTATTTGCTAAAAACTCATCAAATAAAGCAGAATCATTTTTAATAAATTCTACTTCTTCAATAGCCATAGTTGGAACTTCTGAAACAATCATTCTTCTAATTGTATTAACTTCAGCTACATTAGTTTCAGAAAATTCTAATGCAACCTTTTCATCAGTCTTGCTAATTATTTTAACTTCCATTTTAAACTCTTCTACCCCTCTTACCACCTTTTTTTCTACAACCGTCATGAGCAATTGGGGTAACTTCTTCAATATCACCAATTCTTAATCCGGCTCTAGTTAAAGTTCTTATTGCTGCTTGTGCACCTGGGCCAGTACTTGCAGGACCATTATGGCCTCCACGAGCTCTAACTCTAATATGTAAAGCATTAATTCCTTTTTCAAGCGCTCCTTCAGCAGCCATTTTAGCAGCAGTCATAGCAACAGTTGGACTAGCCTCTAATCTATGTGTTTTAGTTACCATTCCACCACTAACTTTTGCTATAGTTTCAGAACCTGTAATATCAGTAATATGAATAATAGTATTATTATAGGATGCAAATATATGGGCAATTCCCCACTTCAACTTTTTTTGTTTTTTTATTGGTGGAACCATTTTATTTTTCCTTAACCTCTTCAACTTTAACTTCTTCAGCTTTTACAACTTTTTCTTCTTTTGTAGGTTCTTCAACTTTAACTTCTTTAGTTTCTACTACTTTCTCTTCTTTTGCAGGTTCTTCAGCTTTGATTTCTTCTTTAACTTCTTTTTTAGGTTTATCTACTTTTTTAGATTCTTTTTCTTTAGCTTTAGTCTCTTCTAAAATAGCTTTATCTTTTTTAGTTAAAATAACAACTCTTTCTGGATGATCTGCTTTAGATAAAGTTGACAATGCATTAAATGAAACTTGAGATTCTTCAGCAAGAGAAACCATGTAAGATGGAGAAGTTACTTTTTCATTATTAATCATAACATGCCCATGAACAATAAATTGTCTAGCTTGTTTTACAGATCTAGCAAATCCCCTCTTGAATACAATAGTTTGTAATCTTCTATTGAAGAAATCAACAACCTTTAATCCTAAAACATCCTCTATTTTTGAATCTTTAGTTAATAATCCATATTTAACTAATCTATTTAATAATTGCTCTCTTTCTTTTTGAGCTTGAGTAGATAATTTATCTGCGATAATTCTTTTAGCTTGGGCTCTTGCTTTTTTCAGACCACCTAGTTCTCTCCAAATTTCTTTTTTATTCTTGAAGCCATAAGATCTTACATATTCTTTTTCCTCTATAATTCTCTCCTTTTGCCAAGGATGTGCAGGAGTTTCATATTGTTTTCTTAATCTTTTAGTCTGGCCCATTTTACTTCTTCTTCCTCTTTACACCAAGAGATTTACCTTTAGCTCTGAAATGCCCTTTAGTTCTTTGACCTCTAACTGGTAATCCAGCAGAATGCCTCATTCCACGATAACTCTTAATTTTTTGTAATCTTTTAATATCAAACTCAGTTCTAAGTTTTAAATTAACATTCATTAAATGAGAATCTTTTCCTTCATCAAAATCATCTCTTCTATTTAACATCCATTTAGGAAATTTATCTAGATTAGTCATAGTCTCTTCTATTTTTTTAATATCTTGCTCTTCAAGTAACCCTGTTTGTTTAAATTTATCAACGCCAGAAATAGTACAAATTGCATTAGCCATAGCAAAGCTAATTCCTTTAACTTTAGTTAAAGCATGCCCTATTGGTTTAGCCCCAATTAGGTCAGTTGCGAATATACGCACAATGTGTTTAGTTTTCTGTTCTGTCATCTTCTACTATTGTGTTTATGATCTATTTAAAAAGGTTTTGTTATATTTTAACAAACAATCGATGTTTATCTTCATTGTTTAGTTCAAGATATATCCTTCTTATTATTGTCTTTTTAGGATCCGGTACTAATTTTACCCTTTCCTTTATATCTTCAAAAGACTCAAAAGGTTTTTCCTTTCTTTCTTCCAAGATCATTATTGTATGTTTTTTTCCAATACCCGGAAGTAACTCCATTTGGTGCAACCTCATGTTTATTGGTCCAGCATTATTGAAAAAGTCAACAAATCTTTTTTCATTTTTGTCAACTAGTTTTTCAGCCACGAAATCAAGTTCCATCTTCGCTGTCTGAGTTAATTTCGAAAGAGGTATTTTCCCCAAAATGTGGTGAATTTTATCCCTTTTCCCTTCGCCAATGTAGACTTCTTCATGAGGTTGAAGAAATTCTCCTTTCTTGGGAACCAGTTCCAGCAGAGTGAAAAAATCTTTTCCTATAGCTTGCGCTATTGCTGTCTTCTGGTGCATGGGCCTCGTATCGAAAGGGTACCCATGCGGAAGAAAATCCAATACTATTGCAATTTCCTCTTTCGCATTTTGTTTCATCATTTTTTCTAGACATACTTGATCACAATATCCACTATTTTTTTCAAGTCCTCGTCTTTTAGTGTAATATTTTCTCCAGATAAAATAGCTCTTAAGCTATCAATATCTGTTGGAGCAATATTGACTATGAGAGTAATATGTTTTGGCTTTAATCTTGAAACCCCAGCGTCATCAAGTTCTTTTACAAGCTTTTCATATTCTTTGACTTTTGATACAGTTTTAAGATATTCTTCAACTTTTTTAGCTCTAAAGTTAAGTTCTTTATCTCGTTTTTTCATTTCCTGAATATAACTGTCCATTTCAGGAAGACTTATTGATTTTTGTTCGATTATTTCCATTTTTACGCTTTTTTCAAGTGAACCGGATGTACAATTACTGCTTTTTCTTTATTTCCATCCTTTATTTTAATGTAATAACTATTACCTTGCTTTCTTGTTACTATCCCAGTCCTTCCGTGGAATCTTGGATGAAACATTCCTCTTTGAACACCTGGTTCCATAACTAAGTTTACCCTTTCTCCTTCATCAAAACTTTGGAAAAAGTTCCTTATAGCAATTTTGCCCTTCTCTCGAATATTTTTTCTTAATTTACTTCGAGTTTTCCTTCTATATCCGCCAGTTCTTTGCATTTTTAAACTACCTCAGCTAATTCGAAGAATTACACCATTTATAAATGTTTTTATTGAGTAAACTGTTCCGTAACCCCACATAAAGCATCATCCAAAACAAAAAATAAATTTGTCCTTACAGCCTCTGCAGAATACTCTTTATCTGTAAGAAGTTCGACAGTTATTTTATAGCCATGGCCTTCCTCAAGTCTAACAATTATTTTCTTAAATTTATCCGTTTTATCAGAAACATTCTTTGTATAATTTCCGACAATTTTCTTTACTATAATTAATCTTCCAGAATCAATACTCTCAAAATTATCTAAAAATATTCCTCCTCCTAATTCTAACATTCCCATTTTTTAAAAATATTCTCAAATAAATGCCCATTCTCCAGGTTACTGTAAAAATCTATATATTAATACGCATCTGTATGAAGAAACATTATATTCCCTCCTTTTGCATTATAATTATTCTAGAATTAATAAGTTTTAAGCTTTTCTATTTTAAATGTAATTCAACAATATCTTTTTCTTTTAATATATGATTAAATCCAACTCTTTGTCCATCGAATTTAGCACTTTCCCCCCAAACTCGAGCATAATCAAATCTTTTAATAAAATCTTTATGAACTTCCCCTGCCAATTGCTTAATATTTGCTCCTTTTTTTAAAGCGATTGGGGGGTAATCTTTATTCTTTCCCGGACTTTTTGTAAAAACATAAATTAGTCCTAATTTCTTCCAAATTTTTTCTTTAGCTTTTGAATCCTTTGATTCGAGAGTAAGTCCTTTAAAATTAATTCCTGCATCTGTCAATTCTTCTTTTATTAAATCAATATCTTTTTTATCTCTAAAAACAATCACAATTAAATCCGAATCTCTAATTAGCCCCATATATGCAGGACCTTTTTCTTTTTCTAAAAAATCTTCAGTAATTGCAGGGATTTCCACTACTTGTAAAGTTACTCCATCATAGTCCATCGTCCCCATTTCTGGTTTTTTTGTAGTATATTCATAATCTGCAATCAAAGGTTTAGCGTTAGTAATTTTACTTAATAAAGTAGACTTCCCAGAATTTGTAATCCCTATTAATACCACTCTTGCTGCCCCTTCTTTTTTTATTGAAGTACCTCTCCCCCCCGACTTAGATACTTTTTTTTCTCTTTCAACTAAAACTTTATATTTAGAAATTCTTCGTTTAATATCATTACGAAGATTTTCCGTACCTTTGTGTTTTGGTACTGCGGTCAACATTTGTTTTAAACAATTTATTTTTTCAGAAAAAGTATTAGCTTGTAAATATGCTTTCTCTGCATTTTCATATTCATAAGTAACATTAGTTGGCATAATATAAAAGTAAAAACGATAAATAAAAACCTTTCCATAATCTTTTTAAAGTAAATAGGAGCAATAATTTTATATATGCATGGTTGCCGGAGCGGTCAAACGGGATGGACTCAAGATCCATTGGCTTAGTGCCTACGCAGGTTCGAGTCCTGTACCATGCACTTCTTTATCTAGTTGGTTTAAATGAAAATACTTGAGCAGGAACTTTCCATCCTCCAAAACGATAAATTGGAGATTGCCAAGGCAATGGTGATGTTCCCCTTGTTCCATAATCTATTCTTTTAACAAAAGGCATATCAAAACCTACTAATAATTGTTTTCCAGAAACATCCCCTCTTACTGTCATTGGATGACCCATTTCTCGAGATAATGCATTTGTAAACCTTTGTAATTTCCCTCGACTACCATAACAAGAAACTAAGTTAACACATGTTTCTCCCGGTTCTAATTGTCTTGCAACTGATCTAGCCGCGTCATCCGCAGAAGTTACAATAACACTACCATCATCGGCCCATCTTAAAAAGTCTCCTGCTTCATCCCCATGTATGAGGATATTAGTTCCATCATCCGCACCAGATTTGAAAACTCTTTCTAATCCATTTTCAATAGACGAAACAAACTTTATCGAAGCAGAACTTCCATCCATCGCTATTGCCCCTCGAGCTTTTAATATTGAAACTCTTCTTAATCCTTCTCCAATCATATTTCCAATAGCTTCATCTCCTCCAACAGGAGTGTAATCAGAAGTAGGATTTGGATCAATCGCACTTGCAACTATTCCCCCAACAACCATTGCTTCCATTGGATGTGCAAGAATAGTAGTCCCAGTTGTCAAAAGATAAGGAGAAGCATAAACTCCCCCAGCAATCAATCCCCCAACGGCAAGTCCTGTAATTCCTGCATAAGCATAAGCACTCATATACCCTCCTCCACCATAATTCAAAGGATCATAATAAGTTCCTCCATCAGGATCTGATGAAGCAGAAGCAAAGCTAGTTTGCAAAGCACCTTCAGAAATTTGGATATTCATTCTCCTATTTCCATCCTTTCCAGTAGGATCAACTATATTCATAGGATTATTTTCAACATAATTATAAGGATGATTAAATTCAACAGGATCAGTAGAAACAAATCTCCCTAGATTATAATCATAATATCTTGCACCAAAATAATACAACTCTTGATCTAATTCTTTTCCAGTAAATGAAAATCTATTCTCAGTTAATATTGGTTGACCAAATGGTAAAGTTTTAGATTCGAAATCCGAACCTAATTTATCATTATAAGTATATTCTAAATTTGGATTAGAAGAAGCAATTATTCCATTATGGGCATAATAATAAACTTCTTTACCTAAAGATTCAGTAGTCACACTTTCTTGAGTGACTGTAAACAACTCAGGAATTGAAACTTCTTTGGCAAAACTAATTGGTATAGAAATAATTAATAAAATTACCAATATCACCAGTTTTTTCATTATAATAATAAAACAAAAGACTTTAAAATCTTTACTGTAATATCAAAATTATGAAAATAAAAAAAATTCTTTTTCACAAAGAAAATAAATACTATTGGAAAGAAGGAGATTTACATACTGAATATGGTTTAGTCAAAGAAGAAGATATTAAAACTAAATCAAATATGAAATCTCATAAAGAAAAAGATTTCATAGCAATTCCTGCAAGTTTTTTAGATAATTTAGAAAAGATGAAACGTGGCCCTCAAGTTATGACTGCTAAAGACATCGGTGAGATAATAACTAGAACTGGAATGAATAAAGATTCAAAAGTATTAGAAATAGGGGCAGGATCTGGAGCATTAATTTTGTTTATGGCAAGAATTGCAAAACAAATTGTTAGTTATGAAATAAGGGAAGATCATGTAAAAGTAGTTGAAAAAAACCTTAAAGATTTTGAAATTACAAATGTTGAATTAAAAAATTTAGATGCTTCAATTGAAATAAAAGAAAAAGATTTTGATATTGCAACAATAGATATAATGGAACCTTGGACAGTAATAAATAATGCTGAGAATTCTTTAAGATCTGGAGGATATATTGTTTCATATTCTCCTTCAATAACCCAAGTAGAAAATTTAGTTAAATCTGCAAATGATAATCCGAATTTAATAGTTCTAAAAACATTAGAAACAATTGAAAGACCTTGGGACATAAAAGGAAGAATTGTGCACCCTGAATTTAGAATAATGGGCCACACCGCATTCTTAACATTTATAAGAAAAATATAAAAATTTAGTGACTTCCAGGGGGATCTCCACCGCCAGTGTCACCACCAGTATCCCCAGGAGGGGTATCCCCGCCGCCAGTGTCTCCTGGTGGAGGTAAGTCGTCTCCGGGATGGTAATTATCATTCATAACTTCTTGGCCTACATCCACAGCAACATCCATAATATCTCCAGGACCACAGGCCCCACCCTTAACTAATTCATCAGAATTATTTGCATAAATAAATTTAACAGTTTGCACAGGAGTAGTTGCTCCATTTGAAGGATAAAAGAAAATATTATTTAATCTGGCTAATTTCTTATTATCATTATAATCTCTCCCATCCATTCTCGAAGTAGTATCATAATCAAATTCTGCATAAGTGAGGGGAGTAATCACTTTACTAGGATACAACATTTTCATAGTATTTGCTCTCTTTATCGAACCCAAAAGAAGTCTTTCATCTCCTCCGGTAGCTTCATGATTTCCAACCCAAGAAAAAGCAGAATTTACTGTATAAGGTTCAAAAAAAGTACCACAATTAATATCATCTTGACAAGAAGTTGCTCTAGTGTTAGGGTAATTAAAACGGTAATTGCCTTCATCAGAATATTGTATTTCTACCCAGTTACCACTATCTTGATTAGAAGGTCCAGCAACACTATCATCATCTTTATAATCAGAACTTAAAATTTTAGTCAAGTACCATGTTGCTGCATAAGGTGTACTCAGTGAATTATCAGTCTCATCTGCCCCTCCAACATGGGCTATACCATATCCATCTTTATATCCATAAAGAGTCCAACTAGAAGTGGTAGAACTAGTAGTTGAGATTAAATCAAATACATACCTTGTTCCATCTGTGGTAGTTATTTCCCAACTTATAATTTTACCAGAAGCATCTTTTGTAAAATCAATTTTTGAAGCGCTCCAATCTGCAAAATAAGGAGTCCTAGAATCATCAAATATTAATTTCCCCCCTCCCCCTGGGAAAGAAACAGAATAATAATCTTGATCATTAAAATCTTTAGTGTTACCATTTAAAAATCCGCCCGGAGAATCATCAGGAACTCCCACTGGCACTCTAGAAATTGCTCCGAATCCTAACCCGAATCCAAGACCTACCCAACTTGCCTCTTGTTCTAATTGGATTCCAGAGGCATAATTTAAATTAACAGGTAAATCCATCCCTCCTCGGCCTTTCACACTTCCCAAAGGAATATTAAATCCTACAGATCCATCTGCCCCTGGTTCTGCGCTTTGAACTTCAGAAAAAGAAGAAGCTTCTGGAGTTTCTAATTCCATAGTACTCGAAACAAATGATACTGAAAATAAAAACAATAAAACAAAAATAAATCCTCTCTTAAAAAATTCCATTATGATAACACCTCTGAAATAAAATAACCATAATTAAATGATTTTTTATATTTTATCAACATATAACTAAAAAACAATATCTAATATTTAAACCCTTCTATTTTTAAATTAAATCTTTTTAAATTAAGGCAATCCAAATCTTAATCCAGCACGAGTAGAATAAGATTGTAACTCCGGGCTATACATCCCTGAAATACCAAATGGGCCTTGCTGAATTGAAACAGAATAAGTGCCCCTATATGTTTGATCCACATTTTGAGCTTGCAACCATTGCCCAGTATATCCTGTTGAAAGCAACAGGCCTTTGTATAAAGTGTGTTCATACGTTACCCCTAAAGATTTAGCATTCATTTCATTACCGTAAGAATCTTTTGGTTTTGAATACGCTCCTTTAAGTGAGGCATATCCTCCAAATAATCCCTTTCTCAAACTAAGATCTACCCCCCCAAATAAATTCTTTTCTCTAACTGCATCTCCCCCTTTTCTTTGAGGGTCATCGCCTTCTCTCCTAGTTATCATTACCCATTTATTTGACTCTTCAACATTGGGTCCTGCCACATTTAAGAAAACTCCTTCCGCATCATACCTGTTACCATGTCCCGAAAATAAATAACCTAAACTAAAATCTAACCCTGCCCCTGCAGTATAAGAATAAAGTTTACTTTCTAATACTGGGATTGTAGGATTATCATATTCTATAGAACCTCCTATTCCCCCCCCTAGGCTTGTAACAAATTGAAATTTGCCAAAATAAAATTGTTTAAGGGGGTAGGAAATTGAAAGCTCTGCAGATTGCATTTTGGAAGCATCCTACCCTTGCCCCGCAGGATCTACATAATCGCTCAAATAAGATTGAGAACCAGCCCCATAACTCAATGAACCCCCTGCTTGTTTAGGGAGCCAGTAACTATATTGTTGAGTTCCCATAACATCTAATCCTTGACTAAATTCATTTGAAAACCAATTATTAAAATCCTCTTCAGAACCGCCCCAAGGGACCGAACTTGCAAATTCCCCAGTAGGATCAACTAAATTCATAGGATTATTATGAGTAAACGAATAAGGATAATCATCCTCTACTGGATCAACTTCAACAAACTTTCCAAGATCTGAATCATAATATCTAGCATCAAAATAATATAAATCTTGATCTAATTCTTTTCCAGAAAAAGAAAATCTAGCCTGTGCAGTATTTTTTAATTCCTGCCCAAATGGAAGACTTTTTATTTCTCCACTTAATCTTCCATTTTCAACAATTAAACGATTATTATACAATCTGTCTTGAAAATAATCTGTAAGTTTTCCAGATTCATCTTCTAACGCTAATAATTTTCCCCCAACATAATAATAAGTTACTTCATCAGAAAAATCAGGATAATCTCCTTCAATAGTTACCTTTTCTTCAACTGGGGGTTCAACAACTCCACCAGGAACGTCATAGGTTCCCTCAATAGGAATTGACACTTGTTTAGCAAAAACTAAAGATATAGAAAAAATTAATAATATCACTAAAATCCAACTCTTTTTCATAACAAAAAAACATAATAAGATTATTTAAATGTTTGCAAAAATTTCCAAAACATATTTAAAATACATAAAACCTTTAACACTCATGAAAACTTATGTTCCTGACACTTCTGTAATAATTGAAAAGATTGTTTCTAACTTAATTAAAGATAATAAAATAAAAGGAACTATAATAATTCCAAATGCCGTAGTTGCAGAATTAGAAGCACAAGCAAATAAAAGAAAAGAAATTGGTTTTTTAGGATTAGAAGAATTAAAAAATTTACAAGAATTAAAAAAACAGAATAAAATTGATCTACAATTTATTGGAAACAGGCCAACAATCGACCAAGTAAAATTTGCTAAATCTGGAGAGATAGATGCACTCATAAGACAAATTGCTTACGAAGAATCTGCTACTTTAATTACTGCGGATATAGTACAAGCAGAATCTGCAAGAGTTTATGGTATTGATGTTGAGTTTATAGCACATAAAAAATCAAAAACAAAATTAAAAATTGAAAAATATTTTGATGAACACACAATGTCAGTTCATTTAAAAGAAAATTCTATCCCAATGGCCAAAAGAGGATTACCTGGCCAATGGAAATTAGTAAAGATTGGGAAAAAACCATTAAAAAAAGAAATGATGAGAGAAATGGCCAAAGAAATAGTTGAAAAAGCAAAAATGGATTCCTCCTCTTTTGTAGAAATTTCAAGACCCGGATCTACAATTGTACAATATAAAAAATATAGAATTGTAATTGTAAAAACTCCAGTTTCAGATGGATTAGAAATAACTGCAATAAAACCAATAAAAAAATTATCTATCAATGATTATGAAATCCCTAAAGATATTTTAGAAAGAATAAGATTAAAGGCCCGTGGAATTTTAATTGCTGGTGAAGTAGGCTCCGGTAAATCAACTTTCGCTCAAGCAATTGCAGAAACATATGTTAAGGAAGGAAAGATAACTAAAACTGTAGAATCTCCAAGAGACCTACAATTAAGTTCAGATATAACTCAATACTCAAAAAGTTTTTCAACATCTGAAGAAATTCACGATATATTATTTTTATCAAGACCTGATAATATTATTTTTGATGAAATAAGAGACACCCCTGATTTTAAATTGTTTATAGATTTAAGACTTGGTGGTTCAAATTGTTTAGGAGTTATCCATTCCGCTTCTGCTATCGATTCAATTCAAAGATTTATTTCAAGAATGGAAACTGGAATGATTCCTTCAGTATTAGATACAATAATATATATGAATTCTGGAAAAATTGCTTCAGTATTAACCTTAAAAATAACTGTTAAAGTTCCAACCGGAATGACCGAATCAGATTTAGCACGACCTGTTATAGAAGTTTATGATTTTTTAGAAAATAAATTAGCTTATGAAATCTATAGTTATGGTGAACAAACAATTGTTATCCCGGTTTCAGAAGAAAAATCTTCAACCCAAAAATTTGCAGAACACTATTTAGAAAAAGAGTTTAGACAATATTCAAATAATGCTAAAATAGAAATAGTTTCTTCAAACAGAGCAAATGTTTACGTTCCTGAAAAGGAAATTCCCAGATTGATTGGAGTTAAAGGTCAAAGAATTTCAAATATAGAAGAAAAATTAGGAATAAAAATAACAATTAAAGAATTAGAGATAAAAAAGGAATCCGCAAATTATCATACCGATGAATCAAAAAAATTCATAACTTTTACACTCCCAAAATCATTATCAAAAAAACAAGCAGAATTTTTACTTGAAGATAATTTTTTATTTTCAGCAGTAGTTTCTAATTCTGGAAAAATACAAATTCATAAAAAGTCCCAATTAGGAAGAACAATTCTAGAAGCTTTGGAAACTAATAAAAAATTAGAAATTAAAAGTTAATTTCCTCTTATTGAAAAACCTAGATTACTTGACTCAATAGGAGGAAGATAAACATCACCATAAAAATCACTTTTGCCTAATAATTCTTGCATATCCATATTAAACTCAGGGATATACCCATTTTCTCTTGCCGAATCATAACTCTCAGGAGTAAAATAAAAAGAGCTTCCTTGCTCAGGATAAAGTTGGGCCCCATAATAGTACCTAGGTTCTAAACCCATAACACTTCTTACAACATTACCCATTTTTACTGCAGTAGCTTCTGGGGGGCCTCCTAATATCATTAATTTTTCAAGATCATCCCCATAATTCAACGCAAATAATGCATGATCTGTTTCATGGAAAAATGTTATAACTGGATCGTATCTTATAAGCCCTCGATTTTTCCCTAAATCAGAATAACCTTTTTTTTGGTATTCTGGACTTAAAAAAACTGCACCAGAAGTTTTACTTGCAAAATCAGAGTTTTGCTTAAAAAATATATTAATTGTCCCTGGATGATTTATCATTTCCATTACTCTATCTAACAGCAATTTTTGATTTGAATTCCCAGAATAAGAATTAATATTTTCATTAGCTTGTAAATAATTACTTTCATCTAAATAAAACAAATTCTCACCAAATACATCATTAACTCTATTTACTAATCTGTTCGTTATAGTTTGTCTAGACCATAAAAGATTATTTTTTACAGTGGGGGCACCCAATGCATCATTTTCAGGTAAAAATCCTTCTGTATGGAATTTCAAATCTGCCCCACTAGGATCTATATAGTTCATAGGACTATTTTCAACATAAGCATAAGCATTATTTTCTTTAACAGGATCAATAGAAGTAAACTTCCCCAGATTAGAATCATAATAACGAGCATTGAAATAATATAAATCAGAATCTAATTCTTTTCCAGTAAATGAAAATCTATTACTCAGATTCAAAACTTGGCCAAAAGGCAAAGATTTACTTTTAATCTCTGAACCTAATCTATCTTGATATTGATATTCATTATTAACTGCGATTAATTTAGACCCCGCATAAAAATAAACTTCCTTCCCATAACTAATAGAAACACTTTCCTTAGCAACATCAAATAATTCTAGAATGGAAACTTCTTTAGCAAAACTAATTGGCATAATAACAACTAACAAAACTACAAATATCACCAATCTTTTCATGATAACAAATAACCCCAAATCTATAAAAAGGTTACCAAAAAATAAAAAAGTATTTTAACTAGTTGCACCCCCTTGAAACTAGATTGAAAAAAATAGATGAAACTTTAGGATTTGCTGCTACAAAAATAGCAAGAGATATTAACGCTGATAGTCTAATTACTATAGAAAAACTACCAAAAGAAGAAGATTACTCCGAATCTGATGAGATGGGAGTAAAAGTTTCGATTTTTAAACAACTTAGTACTGGAATGTTTAAAAAAATTGAATATAAAACAAAAACAAAAAAATTAGAATCCGGTTCAGTAGTTCCAATTAAATCTGTATTAATAGAAGCAATAAATAAAAGATATATTGAAAAGGGAGAAAAAGTTGTTTGTGTACAAGACCCTAATTTAGGTTCAGGTTATCAAGGGTTATTATTAATATTTGACGTTGATGAAATCTTCTTCAAAATAGGTCAACAAAAATTATCTGAGTATATTAGCTCTGAAATAGTAGAGGCAGTGATAAACTTAGCAAAAGAAATTGGAGAAGAAGGTAGAGAAGGAAGAAAAATAGGCACTGCTTTTATTATTGGAGATCCCCAAGAATTAAACAAACATTTGAGGCAAATGATAATTAATCCATTTTATAATCTAACAAAAAAGCCAAAAATAACTGATCCTGACTTGAAAGAAACTGTAAAAAATTTTGCACAGTTAGATGGTGCTTTTGTAATAAATCATGAAGGTGAAATATTGAGTGCTGGCACTTATATAGATATTAATACTGCAGATTTAGAATTCCCAGATGGATTTGGTACAAAACATAGAGCATGCGCAGCCTTAACAAGAGAAACAAATGCAATTGCTGTTGTAGTTTCAGAATCCGGAGGAATAGTAAGAGTTCTTAAACAAGGTAGAATCTCAATTAAAGTTTAAATATAAATTAATCTAAAAATAAAACCGCTTCAATTTCTGAAATCAAAGATTCATTAACTCCAATAGTATTATTATTATATCCCACTGCAAAAACTTTAGATTGGAAAGGTTCTAATTCAAAATTTTCTGGAGAACAAACTTCAATACCTTTACTTCCCTTACTCTTAACTAAATAATTAATTTTCCTATTCTCTTTATTTTCAATTAATACACAATAATAATTGGTTGAACCAGCTAAACATTTAGGATCTGCATTCCAAATAACGGTACAATTTGCATTAGGGGGAGACCCCGTAGCATCTAAATCTAAAACAACTGCTGTAGCAATTGATCTCTCTTGATTTTCTATTATATTTTGATTAAGATTAGCAGTACCCAAAAGAACTATAGCACCAATAACAATTGCAAAACCAAATAAGAAAATAGTTGCAATTAATGGAGATATCCCTCTTTTCATAGTTATAATTTATTTAATGTATTTAAATAATTTTCTAAATATTATTCAATTTTAAACATATTAAAATCATCACAAAAAACTGCTCCTGCTGTAATATTTGTCTTATAACATAAAACTACTAAATATTTTACATCTGGATCTATAATCGTAGTATTATATTTTATTTCAGCCCAGTTTACATCATTAGTAAAATTCCAATTATAATCTATTCCAGGGGGGCATCCCCAAATAAAACTACGATTTTCCCTCAAACAATGAACCCCTATTGAACCTGCACAAGTATTAGACTGACATGTTGAATCAACTTTGACTTGTCCATAAATTTGATATTGTTTTCCATATTCTACTTCAACATCTTGGCCAGTATAAAGAGTTGATATCCCCATATTTTCTAATTTTAAAGAATACAATTCATCATAAGAATCTAAATCCATTCTAGTAGATATATTACTACTGGGCCTCCACCCATCTGGGATTAAATTATTTGCAACATAATCATCATAAATATAATCACTAAAAAAATTTATACCACTATCAATTTCAAAAGATGGATTTTTTATTAAATTAAAATCATCTTTATTAAAACCTATACTCTTTTCAATACTAGGACACTCAGCACCACTATTTAAAATTGGAGTGATTTTCACCTTGGTATAATCTGGGCCAAGTCCTGAAAAAACAATTTTAGAACCATATGCATTTAATGAGCTATTCAAATAAGAGTGATTTCCTATCGTTCCATTGATATCATACCAAGAAGATAAAATTCCGCCAAAAGAATTAGAACCTTCATTATTTATTATTGCTTTATATCCAAAAAGAGGATTCCAAGAAAGTTTTATATCAAAATCTCCCAAAGAACTTAAACATATATTTTGAGAATTAATATTCATATCACTATTATCCATTTGATTATTTATGACACTATTAACCCACGTAACAATTAAAACGGTTAAAACAATAGTAAAACCAATTAATAAAACCGTAGCAATTAATGGAGATATCCCTCTTCTCATATTTATATTTAATTTGATATATTTAAATAATCTTCTAAACGGGCTCGATGGGATTTGAACCCACGACCTCTTCCTTAGGAGGGAAGCGTTCTATCCAAGCTGAACTACAAGCCCATAAATAAAAAAAGACAATTACTAAGTTTAAAAAATTAACGTATGCGCTGGCCGGGATTTGAACCCGGATCGCGAGCTTGGAAGGCTCGAATGCTAACCATTACACTACCAACGCTTAAATAAAAAAGAAAAAATAGGGTTTTATAAACCTTATCATTAAAGAATAAATAAAAAAGATTTAAAATTCTTAATTATTAAGGCAGTCGCATACCCAAACTCTAAGTGGAGGTAAGTTTCCACCGCCACCACCAGTAACCCAACGACAATTTCCGCAATGACATCCAGGAGTTATACCACAAGCGCTTTGTCCATTAAATGGATTTGCAGTACAAGAATAATCTGAGCAAGAACAATCTGCTTGACAATTTGCAGGATTCTCACCAATATCACAATATCCATCCCCACAAACATTTATTACACAAGTTCCAGCACCATTACAATGATATCCATTATTACAAGATTCATCTGTTCCCCTATTTGGAACAAAAACTTCACCACATCCATTTAAGCAAGTAGGTTCTAAACACTGTCTGTCTTGGCATCCTGTCCTATCATAATTACAATTTTCTCCTGCTTCACAAACTCCATCACCACAAGCAACTATGCAACCAGAAAGATCAAAATTACATTCATTTGCAGTTCCAGCAGCAAAACAAGCTAAAATCCCCCCAGAGTATAATGTAGGATTAATAGTTTCACAAGTTTGGCCATTCAAATTGGAATTGTCACATTGTTCTACAGGTAAATCTAAAATATTATTACCACATTCTTCAACATAAACACTACAAGTTTGATCAATATCATCACACCCATCTTGATTTGAACCTTGTCCAGGAACTTCAACACATAACCCAGAATCAACTTCACATTCTAAATGTGTATAATAACAATCTGCATCAGAAAGATCTGCACTACAATCACAATCATCGTCTAGATAATTATCACATATTTCTGTAGTTGGGAAAGTAACTTGATTACAACTACCCCATTGATTATTTGCACCACAAGTTTTCAATGCAGAATTACATTCTCCACAAGTTCCAGGTAATTGAGGTAAATTACAAGACTGAGTTTCTCCGGGGGTACATGCTGCACAATCTGGAGATGTTACAGGTTCACCATAAGAAGTATCACAAACACCATCACCAACACAATAACATAATCCCCAACCATAAGCAGTATAATCTCCACCACAAATATTTATTGAACCACTAAATGGGCCAATACATTTATTTCCTGCTTGGCAATCAAGAGTAGGTTTTAATGAACAAACAGCATATACAGCAGTAGTGTCTCCACTACATTGTCCACCAATAAAACTACTATCACAAGTAGTTGCTAAAATATTTACAATGCCTCTGCCTCCTCCCCCTCCGCCACCTAAAATGGAGTCTCCGTCAGTAGGAATTGACATAACATTATAGATATTCCTAAGTTGTGGCATATTCCCTTCTTGGAATAATTCACAACCAGAAATAAATAAACTAAAAATAATAAGCATAATAAATAAAATATTTGTATAACCACTTTTAATATTCATAAAAAGAAAAAAAGAAAAAAGATTATTTAAATCTTTCTAGTTAACTTGAAAAATTAGACACATTTGAATCTAGTGTCTACATCTGTTGCACCATCAAACCACCAAGATGGATTTGATTCACCAGGACCTCCGCACCATGAGTAATCATCCCACTGGTAAACTATATATCCTCCAGGTTGGAAAAGATACCAACTCCAATATCTATCTGGTCCACTCCCTGATGATACACAAGTTTTTTCTCCATTATATGCACAAACTTCATCACCATTAGCAAACCAAGGTACCCTCGGGTTATCATTTACATCAGTAATACATTCATATCCTGAATTACTGTTTCCACAATTTAATGGTGTAGAATCAGACCTTACAGTAAGAAGCCCTTGATTCCTATCGTTTTCATCTGGATCACTATCTATGAAATAATTGAAATAATATTCAGGGTATCCACCCAATCCATCGTTTTGATACTCAACTGTCCAAGTGGATAATGCTCTTGCATAAACTCCTCCCCCAAGTACCTCTACTTTTTCAAAAACTGCATCATTAGGTTCAATTAAAACAGGATCATCTCCTAAAACACCATCATCTTCCATTACTTCAAATGATGCAGTGGAACCAATACAATCTGCATTTCCTTGTAAGTAAACACTAATATCTAATCCTTCTAATCTATATCTGTCTGAATCTGCAGCATATCCTCCCCAAGATGGAGTTATAATATTACAATTTCTCAATCTACATCCCCCAGTTCCATCGCAAACATAATCTCCATCACACCCATTATCAGTTAAACCACTTCGAATATTATATTGTCCACATCCATTATAACAAGTTGGTAATCCACAAACCGGGTCTGGGCAACCTATTGCATCTCCTGCACATGATTCTCCTGTATCACAAACTCCATCCCCACATTGAGGCGCACAATCTAAATCTACAGAACATTGACTTGCCCCTGGGCCTGTAACTTCAACACAATCTTGATTTTGGCATTCTAAATGAGTTGGAACAGTACAATCTAAAGCTACAGAACATTGATCAACCCCTTCTCCATTTATCTCAACACATTCGGTACCAATGCATTCCATGTGAGTAATTATACAATCATTATTGGCGCTACATTGATTAGAACCTTCACCACTAAATTCTACACATTCATTGTTTAAACATTCTAAATGAGTTGGTATTGTACAATCTAAATCTATAGAACATTGATCAACCCCATCTCCTGTTAACTCTACACATTGTTCATTTTGACATTCTAAATGAGTAGGTATTGCACAATCTAAATCTATAGAACATTGATCAAATCCTGCTCCACCAACTTCAATACATTGTTCATTTGCACATTCTAGATGAGTATTATAACAATCTGAATCAGAAATATCTGGACTACAATCACAATCATCATCTAAATTATTATCACAAATTTCTGTAACCGGGGCTATAACTTGTTGACATGAACCCCATTGGCTTCCAGCACTACAAGTTTTCAATCCAGCATTACAAAGTCCACAAGTTCCAGGTAATTGAGGTAAATTACAAGTTTGAGTTTCTCCAGGAGTACACTCTGCACAATCTGGGGATGCTGTTGTTTCTCCATAAGAAGTATCACAAACACCATCACCAACACAATAACATAATCCCCAACCATAAGCAGTATAATCTCCACCACAAATATCTACTGAACCACTGAATGGACCTACACATTTGTTTCCCCCTTCACAATCGAGGGCAGGGTTTAATGAACAAGTAGCATACAAAGAAGGATTTACTTCTCCACTACATTGGCCATCAACAAAAGTACTCTCACAAGTATAAGCCTGTATAGTTTTTATAGTATTTCCTCCGTGGCTGCCTCCGCCCCCACTAAGATAGTCTCCTTCTGTAGGAATTGACATAACATTATACTCATTTCTAAATTGAGGTAGAGTTCCTTCTTGAACTAATTCACAACCAGAAATAAATAAACTAAAAATAATAAGAATAATAAATAAACCTTTCATATAATCACCTCGAATATTCATAAAAAGAAAAAAGAAAAAAGATTATTTAAATCTTTCTAGTTAACATACTACAATTCTTCCATCATTTGCTGCATCTGCTGGGTTATGTTCTATGCATAAAGGAAGAGGAGTCACACTCGGTGGAACAGATCTTACAGTAGTCACAAAATAAACATCTCCGCAATGATCATTTGAAGTACCATCTGCAGAACAACCAATAGCCTTATTTGCAGTTAAATGCCCTCTAACTTGTAAAGCGGCAGCCCCAGGAACTGTAGGCATATAATCCTCTACAGTCATTAATGCTCCTCCCTGCGTAGTGCCCTTCACTTGAAATCCTTTAACAGCAATTCCATTTACATCTCCAAGATTTGCAACGCCTCCAGCCATTTCATCAAAACTATGGCCCATAGTAGCAGGCGCACCGCCAGTTCCACCAGAATTATAAGCTAAAACTAATCCGCCTCCCAATAAACTTATAGCTAAAATCATTGCATAGAAATGTTTTTTTTCTATATTAATCACAATTTGCATTTATTACACCTCCTTAAATAATTATGAATATAAAATCCTCCCAAAATAGTTAAGAAGATTAAAAATGATAAATTTCCAAATAAAGGTACTTCTTCAGAAGTTAATTGACATACAATTACACCATTATTTGTTGAGGTCCCATCCCCGGAATAAATTGTCCAATTTGCTTCTCCGAACTCATCTCCATCTCCATCATCAAGGCAATCCCCATAAACATAATATTCATTAGGCCCAACTACTGGGGGCTCAGTACCAGTATTAAAACATGCACCTGTATTGAAAATACATTGATTGATATTCCCAGCAGGATAACAACTCAAAGAACCGCCAGTCCAACCTAAACTACTACAACTTTCTCCATTTAAGTTTAATCCCTCACAGTCTTCTTCATAACCTGCAGAATCAGAATTATCTGAGTCTAAAACTCCATCCCCACATTCATATGTACATGTAGGAGAACAACCATCTCCTGCTACAAGATTACCATCATCACATTGTTCATTAAATCCTACATTATTTGGAACATTAGTAATACCATCTCCACAAACACCTAATCCAGGCCCAACTGCAATAGTAGAATTACAACATATATCAATATTGTACCCCGCAGTATTACATCTAGAAGCATGGCTATTTGTTAATGAAGCCAAAGAAAATAAGCAAAATTCATTCCCAACACAAGAAGCAGTGGTTCTACAAGTTGCATTAGTAATCCTTAATTTTTGAACATAGCTTGTAGCAAAATGAGCATTAGTTAAAGAAGAAATTCCAATAACATTATTCGTTCCTCCTGTAAATTTTAAATCAAGAGCAGAGTCGCAACAAAGAAAATAGTTATATCCTGTCGAAACAGTACTACCATGGGTATTAGTAGTTGCAAAAAACCAAAAACCATCTACAGCAGAAGTTCCAAATCCACAAGGAGTATTTCTCATAGTACAATCTGCAGCACTAACAAAATTAAAGCATAATAATAGTAGACCTAAAACTAATATCAATCTCTTCATAATAAAAAAGTTAATCTTTTTATTTAAATATCTTTCTAAACTATTTTTTTATTGAACTATTCATGACTACATCAATTTGGGATTTGTTCCACCCTTTTTTCATTAATGCATCTCGAATCTGCATTTGATTAAATCCCCTCTTCAAAGATAAGTCAATAAAATCCTTTAATGTAGCTTTATCCCTATCTGTTACAAATGGTTTCTTTCCAGAAACTCCGTAGCTTAACCGATTAACAATATCTTTTATACTTCCTGGGCCTTTATAAAATAATAAATAAACTAAAAACAAAAAGAATATAATAAATAAAACAATATATTTAATTTTAGAATTATTTATGACACAATCACCCGGGCAATAATTATTACTTAACTCACTACTTTCATCGATTCCAAGATAATCAGCAATCGTACAGACTCCATCTCCACAATATTTTCCACAGCTAGGATCATCAAAACAATAAATGTCTCCAGCAGCAATATCTACATCTGAATAAACAATGGTGTTAATAGTTTCTAAATTATCTGCTTTCACAACATACTTTATATCTTTTTGATTAGCTGACATATCCCAATAAATTGTTCTAGAATAATTTTCTTTTGATCCGCCAATAACATTGTCTAAGTTATTAGTAATCTTTCTTAAATCTTCTACAATAACTTTATTACTTCCTTCCCTGGCATTAATAGATTTTCTCACATAAATATAATTAGATCTTCCCTCGAAAAATTCAACACCTATTAATGTAGAATCCATATTTACATCAACATTATTCTTATTGAATTCATAAACAGCATCAGCATAAGCAGGAGTATAACCGGCCCTCCCAGAATAATCAAATATCTCACTTGGTTTTGCTATTAATAAATTTCTGATATTTTTACTTCCTTTCTTTGCCATATTCAATGGAGTAACCTTCAAAACAGAATGTAAACGATTTGCAATAGAAGCATATTGAGGTTCTTTATCAACTATTTCAGAGTTTTTGATTGAAGTAAAGTTTAATTTTAAATCTTCTACTAAATTTTCATTTTCCTCGATTATAGCATTATAATTCATATAATCATAAAATTCCGCAACATCTGCCTTCAATGCAATTCCATTTAATTTAGCTTCAGGAAATAAAGTATCTAAATCCATAAATTGATTAGTTAGATGTTGTTCTAAAGGAATAATATGCATAGCAATACTACTACTTGCCTCTGCCCCCGAAGAATCCTTAAGCGTTAAAGTTACTGAATAATTCCCATAATTATTATATGTATGAACAACTTTAATCCCACTTACATTAATTCCATCTCCAAAAGACCAAGCCCAACTAACAATACTCCTATTATTACGACTTAATGAATTACTCCCATCAAAATCAATTTCATATCCTTTTGCCATATATCTTGAACTAACATCTATAATTGGAGTTGGACCTGCACTAACATCAAAAGAAGCTTCATCATATTCCCCCTCAAATTCCATTTTTAAAATACAAACATCTTCTTCAACATCAGGTGTTTTTAAATTTAAAAATGCACTTAAAGAAATTGGTTTGCCAGTTAAATTAACCTTTATAGTTTCTGAATCAACTTCATTAAAAGACGTAAATTCTGATCCAGTTAAAGATCTCGCAAATAAATTATTTAAGTTAACTTGCCCTGCTTGTTTTAACCTTAAACGCATAGGAATTAAACACCAGTTTTTATCACACTCATTATAATAACTATTAATTTCATTAATCAATTTAGAATCAGAAACATAAATCGGACTTCCTAAGGATTCATCATGCTCTGCAATTTTTAGTCTAGTAAAATAAAAGTCTGTTTGAACTCTACTAGGTATTCTAAAACTATTACTAGATGACCAAATACAAACTTCAAAAACATTAGGATTATCATATCTACTAGAATCTAAACTCATACTACAACTCGCCAATCCCCAATTATTGCTTCCCATCCCTGTTAAAGTACAACTTTTTCCACCAATTTTAGCAATCAACTGATCATCAACCGTTCCTCCTTTAGCAAAAACTTCCACATTGACTAATAATTCTCCAACCATTTCATCAAAACTTACATTTACTTCACTACATCTTTGATCATGGGGATTTACCTCATAGATATTTGTTAAATTATAAGAACCATCATAGTTTTCAGGATTAATTATATCTCCCCAATTACTAAACTCCCCAACATAATGCCACTCTTCCTTGCCATCAACTCCAACATCAATATAGAATCCACTTCCACTTCCAGAAACACTAAAATTTAATTGATTTAAATTTCCATTAATCAACAATCCCACTAAATCAGTTTGATTATCTTCTAAAGTAACTTGATAATTAGACGTTGAAGCCCCAGCCATAAAAACTTCTTTTGGGCCTATATCGAATCCAGAATTAATTAATAAATCATAAAGTTCGATTGTTTTTTCTTCATAATAATCACACTCTTTAACATCCCCAGTAACAATTTTAGTTACATCAATATTTGATTTATTAATAATCAAATTTCCTTGAAAATTAACATTGTTAGAATAAATATCTTTAGTCAAATCAATTTCTATTGCACTAACAAAGCTAACACAAATAAGAAGTAATAATACAAACACCACTTTTTTTGAACAATTCACCTTAAATATAAATTTTGAAATTTCTATATTTAAACGTTGTGTTTTCAAATTTTAATAAATAAAAGTCAAGCTAAGGAAGAAAAGAATGACCTGCCCAGCAAATCCAGCAAATAATGGAACAAGTAAATTATCATCCATCTTATAAACTAAAGTTTCAACAAGAGTTGCAATAATAGCCATACCAATAATTACCCCCCATAATGGTTGTCCAATTGGAGTTAAAGAAAAGGTCCACCAAATTTGACCATCAACTAAAGTTCTTATAATAAAGAATCCAATTACTAAATCTACAAACAATTGAGCAATTATTCCTTCTAATGTACGGTTTTTCATAACCTTAATCTTCCCGAATTTTTTACCAACTAAAGCTGCAGACATATCTCCAAAAGTAGTCATAAGCATGGCAGCTGCAGCAATACGTAAATCAAAAATAGCAAAACAAATTATCGCTCCGATTAAAAAAAAGACTTCTCCTCCCAATCGATTTTTTTCACTGGCCCTTTTATATTTCCATAAGTGATGTATAACTGGAAGTTTTCTACCTGTCTCTATCCTAAAATATTCAAATTCTATAGAAAGTATTAAGAAAAATGCAAGAATAAATAATGCAAATCTATGATTAAAAGTTGATGCAAAAAATAAATACCCAATAAGTATAAAAATAGATAGAAGATGAATAAATTTTCTCCCAATCTCTTTTTTAAAATCCCAACTCATAATTAACTATATTATTAAGAAGCTTTAAAAATATTTCTTTTAATAAAATTCCTTTCCCTTTGCGCTAGGTTTAACTCTTACCTTTCCATCTTTAAATTCAGGGTATTTACTTTTCACTAAATGATCCATAAATACTGCCAAAGCTCCAACTTCAGAATGGGGTTGATTAGTAACCCCTAAATTATAAGTAGACATTTCATAAACCTCCCAAAGAACTTTTTCTCCGCCAACAACAATTAATAAATTATCTAATGGAATTTTATCCATGACTTTTCTAAAATCTTCCCCATACATTGTTAAATGCACAACGGTTTTTCCCTTGAATAAATTTTTAAAATTAGTAATATGTTCAATTTCAAATTTTCCACCAAATTCTCCAGAAATTCGATTAACACTTTCTTCGTAAGATTTATCTTTTTGGCCGGTATAATAAATCTTTGAAGCACCAAAAGATCTTGCAACTAAAGCAACATGAGTACTAATCCTTTTATCTCTTTGAATCCTATGCCCTAATCTTAAAACTTCAATCATTATAAATGAACAAAAAAAAGAATTAATAAAGTTATCCTTCTGTTATTGATTCTACCATTGCAGCAAATGCAGGCCTAGTTAAGAATACTCCAATTGTTACACCCACAATTGTTACTAAAGCAAATCCCCTTAATAATCCTGCTCCTGCATAAAATAAAGGAGCCATTGCTGCAACCGTTGTAAAGTATGCTGCTAAAATTATTGTAAATGCTCTTTTTAATTTTTGTTTCCATCTATAAGTGTATTCTGCTTCTTTTGCTAATACTTCATCTATAATTATAATCTGATCATCTACCCCAGTTCCCACTGCTGCAATTATTCCTGCAATGGCTGCAAGATCTAAATTATATTTTGCTACTGCTGCAAAACCTAAAATTAAAATTACTTCTGCAAGAGAAGTGATTATCATTGGGATTACAATTTTTGAATTTCTATATCTAATGAAAACTACCAATGCAACCGCGATTATAGCTAATAACCCTACTAATAATGCGTTATTTATGAATGCAGAACCCAATACGGGGGAAATTGTATCTATTTTTTCAATTTCCAATTTAAATGGGAATGAACCAGTAAGTAATACTGTTTGAAGTTTATTCATTTGTGTTAAAGCATCTTCTAACGCTTCTTGTTGTGTTTCACCCAATCCTGGACCAGAAATAACAATTTGAGTTGCTTCTGCTCCTTGTAAGTCTGCACCAATGTTTAAGCTATCAACTTGAACTCCATCAAGATAAAAATCTAATTTTTCAGAAAGATACTCTTGTCCTGAATTAGGATCTGTGATTACATCTAAATTTTTTGTTATTTCTGCATGTCTTTTTGCAGCCTCTGCACTTAGCCTTATTTGGAATTCAAATTTACAATAATTCCCTCCATCTGCAGTCTCCACACAATCTCTAATACCTGCGCAAGTACCATCATTTCTACAAACAAAAGTAATATCTTTTTCTCCACCTTCAAAGACAGTATTGTTTCCTATCTTTGCTTCAAACTTACCTTGTGAAGCAATTAACTCAGAAACTTCTTGTTTTGTTGCACCCGCAATTTCTACTAAAATATATTTATTTCCTAAAAGATCATTAGATTTTCTTATTTCAATATCTGATAACCCATATGTATTTAATCTATATTCCATTACAGAGATTAATTCATCTCTTTGTTGGTCAGTAATTTGTTCTGCAGGTTTTAATAAAACTCTTGTCCCCCCTTGTAAATCTAAACCTTTTCTTATATTATTTTCAGGAATATTCTGTACTGTTAATCCAAGATCTTCAGAATTTTTTATTATCGTATATGTTGATCTATCTGATTCAAGTCTAATAGTATCATTTAATGGAGTATTTATTAACAAGTTTGAGTATTCAGCTAAATTAGTTATTTGTTCTCCATTAACTCTGATTATTCTTTCATAATTAGTTGGAGCAATTCCTGCTGCAGGAGGATTTATCCCTGCCAAATTTGCTTCAGAATTTTTCTCTACTGACTTTATAGCTACTCCTTCAGTACTGAACTGAGGATTAATTGCAACTAAAGTTAAAACTAAGAAAAGTATTAAGATTATTATTCTTGGTTTTTTAATTAATTGTTTTATCATTTTTCCCTCATATACCAAATTAATATTCCTGAATTCATTAACCATGTTGAAATCATATCAATAACTAATGCAATCAAGATTATCCCAAACATTTGTTTTAATATTATTGAATTTGTTATTATAAAAGCAACAAGTAATGCCACAATGGTTGTTAAAGTCATAGTCATTCCAGTTTTGAATGCTTTGGATGTTCTTTCCCAAAGGGAACCTTCTTTTCTTTTTAAAACTCTTGTAGTAAGCATAATATCAGTATCAATTGAATAACCAATAATCATTAAGAAAGCAGCAATTCCTGCTGTAGATAATTTCATTCCAAATAAACTAATAATTGCTAAAGTTATTATTATATCTAATAATGCTGAAAGTATTACTGCTATAGAAGGTATAACTTTTCTAAAAGCAATAAAAACAACTATTCCCATCAAAATAAATGCGAATATTATTGCTCTAATCATTTCATTGAAGAATGTGTCTCCTAATCCCTCTCCAGTTTCTTGTATTGAAATATCTCCAGTTGGGAAGTTCTCATTAATAAAAATTTTAAAATCTGCTAATTCAACATCTGTTACATCTATAATTAACCCTTTACTTTGGCCAGATCCAAGTGTCGATAATTCTCTTATAGAAATTTCCGAAGTTGGGTGTTGTTCTTGAAATGATAATTTTAAATTTACAATATCAATATCATCTTCAAAATAAATTGTGGAAGAAATTCCTCCTTTCAACGAAACATCTTTATCTATAATGTATCCTTGTGTAGAATATTGAAATAAAAGTACTCCTAAACTTAAAATGAAGAGTATTAATGGGATTAACAAAAGCTTCTTATAATTCTTCATATAAAACTCTTCCATAGAGATTTTGAGATACAGTTTTATTTAAAAAAGTTCTGGTTTAAGAAATATTTAGATTTTTCATTATGCTCCTACATATTAGAGAAATAATACAAAAGAATAATTTTTATTTGTTACTCAAAACTTTCCACAAAATATAAACAACTATCACCATCACTATCGCAAATAGAATTATACTTGTATTTTGTGCTGGAGCTAACAATGGATCTGCCATAAGTAATTTTTAATTTCAAAACTATTTAAAACTTACTAAAACGCTGGGACTGGGATTTGAACCCAGATGCCCGAAGGCCCGGTTATCTCAAACCTTTACGTTCAAACGCTTTTCTAAAGAGTTTGTTCGAGACCGGTGCAATACCAAGTTATGCGATCCCAGCAGATAAAAATAAACAGTCACAATAACATTTATAAATATGCCCAAATTCAACAAATAGATGACAGAAGATCTAGATATTAAATTTAATGCAAAGAAACTAAAAAATTTCTGGAAGAAATACCATTTAACAATAATAATTCTATTATTAATCCCTATTTTTCTAGCAGGGTTTTTTAGGGCATACACATACGATCTCCCCATAACAGATAGTTGGGCCAAACAAACAGTAATGAATAACCTTCAGAATCAAATAACGGAGAATATTTTACAACAATATCCAGATATTGATCAACAATCTTTAGAAAGTTTAGTAACCCAACAAACTAATTTGTATCTAAGCGAAAATGAAGCGCAACTAAAACCTCAAATAGATCAATTTTCCAAACAAATAAAAGCAAATTATCAAGATGATTCTGGTCAAACTTATTTATTAGCAATCGATCCCTATCATTATTACAGGCAAGCACAAAATATTTTAGATCATGGACATGTTGGAGATGAAATAATAAATGGACAATTAATAGATAATCACATGCTTGCACCATTAGGATCAAAAGCAAGTGACAGTTTACATCCTTGGATTGGTGCAATATTTTATAAAATTTCTTCAATATTTGGCAATGATTCTGTAATGAAAGCTGTGTTTGCAATTCCAATGATTTTTGCAATGCTTTCGGTAATTCCAATATTTTTTATAACAAGGAGAGTTGCAGGAAATTTAGGAGGGTTAGTTGCAGCAACACTTTTAGCAATAAGCCCAGCATTTTTAGGAAGAACCCCTGCAGGATTTTCAGATACTGATGTTTATAATATTTTTTTCCCATTAATGATTAGTTGGTTATTTTTAGAATCATTTATTTTAAGACAAAAAGAAAATAAGAAGAAAATAATTTTGGGTAGTTTAGCAGGATTATTCACAGGAATATTTGCATTTGCTTGGGCAGGATGGTGGTACATCTTTGATTTTGTAATTGGATCCCTGATCATATATTTAGTTTTCCTAATAATTAAATATAAAAAATTATTCTACAAAAATCTTAAAACAAAGAACACCATAATAACTGGAATATCATATTTAATATCCACTGGGATATTTGTTACAATGTTTAAGGGGTTTAATGTTTTATCAAGTTCAATAAAGGGCCCATTAAGTTTCTTATTTATTAAAGATGCCACAAAAGCAACCCTTTGGCCAAATGTATATACTACTGTTGCAGAATTGGGAGATACTTCATTTTCAAATGTAGTTCAAACACTAGGTGGGACAATCTTGTTTGGACTTGCAATAATAGGAATAACATTATTTTTCTTCAAGAAAAATAAAAAACAATATGATATTAAATATGGAATATTCTTAACTATCTGGTTTTTAGGGACACTGTACAGCTCACTGAGTGGATTAAGATTCTCAATGTTTGTAGTTCCAATACATTCGATTGCTCTTGGTATTATTACAGGCAAAACATACAATTATGTACAAGATAAATTACCAAAAAGTTTACAAATAAACAAACAATTTGTAAGTATTGTATTTATTTTATTAGTAATCGTATTATTTGTTTCCCCAATTAGAGAAGCACATAATACTGGATTAAATGAAGTACCTTCAATAGATGATGCGTGGTACAAAACTTTAACAAAAATAAAAGAAGAAACCTCTGAAAATGTAATTGTTAATTCATGGTGGGATTTTGGACATTGGTTCAAGGCAATAGCTGATAGGCCAGTTACATTTGATGGAGGAACACAAAATAGACCACAAGCACATTGGGTTGGAAAAGTGTTATTAACCGATAATGAAGATGAAGCAATAGCGATTTTAAGAATGTTGGATTGTGGGGCAAATAATGCGTATGATCTATTACTAGAAGAAACAGAAGATCCAATTCTAACAAAAAAACTAATTGATGAAGCATTATTAATGAATGAAAATGATGCAGGAGAATTATTAAGTACTTATGTTGAAGGTTCGGAAACAATTTTAAAAAATATGTTTTGTAATCCCCCAGAGGATTATTTCATTACTTCAGAAGATATGGTTTCAAAAGCAGGAGTATGGGCCCATTTTGGATCTTGGGATTTTGAAAGAGCTTTTGCATATAATATTGTAAAATCTAATACAAAAACCAAAGCAATTACTCTTTTACAAGAAGAATTAAATTATTCCCAAGATGATGCTGAAACTACTTATAGACAACTAAATGGATTAGATGAAAGAAAAGCTAATGCTTGGATTTCACCTTACCCTTCTTATTCCAATACAGGTAACTGCCAAACTATAAATGAAACAATAGTATTATGCACAAATGGTGCAAAAATAGATTTGAAAGAAAATAAAGCGTATATCAACACAAATAAAGGGGAAATAGAAGTAAAAGAATATAGAGATGATAAAAAAAGTTATTCTTCTGAAAATGGTTCTGAAGAAATATCAATTGCATATTTACCAGATCAATCAGTAACAATCTTGATGCATCCTAAACTGCTCAACAGTATGTTCACAGAATTATTTTATTATAACGGAAAGAATTTAGAGCACTTTAACTTATTTGATCATCAAGTAGGTTTAAATAATTTTGATATATATACTTGGAAAGTAAAATGGTAGAACTTTCGATAATAATACCGGTTTATAATGAAGAAAAAAATATTTCCCTTTTATATAAAAGACTTTCAGAAGTACTATTAAATTTAAAAAAAACATATGAGATTATGTTCATAGATGATGGTAGTAATGATAAAACAGTAGAAAATATAATAGAATTAAAAAAGAAAGACAATAATATAAAATTAGTCCAATTCAGAAGAAATTTTGGTAAATCCTATGCCTTAAACCTTGGATTTAAGAAAGCAAAAGGAGAAATAATAATTACAATGGATGGAGATCTGCAAGATGACTCACAAGAAATTCCAAGGTTTTTAGAAGCATTAAAAAAGTATGATATTGTCAGTGGTTGGAAGTTTAGAAGAAAAGATCCAATAACAAAAAAACTACCTTCAAAACTAGCAAATTATGTTACTAGGAAAGCAACAGGAGTAAAAATACATGATATGAATTGTGGATTTAAAGCATATAGATCAGAAGCTGCAAAAAGTTTAAACATCTATGGAGATATGCACCGTTTTATCCCTGCTTTAGCCACTGCAAAAGGATTTAAAGTTGGAGAAATAAAAGTAAATCATCACAAAAGGTTATATGGTAAAAGTAAATATGGTTTTATGAGATTATTTAGGGGTTTATTTGATTTCATAACAATTAGATTTTTAACAAATTATTCAAATCGCCCATTACATTTTTTTGGAGGATTAGGACTAACCTCAGGGTTTTTAGGGATAATCTGTGAAATAATAGCTTTATATTTAAAATTGATTAAAGGGCATAGTTTCTTAGATCATATCAGTTTAATTGTATTTGGTTTCGTTATGATGTTAATTGGTTTACAATTGGTTTCACTCGGATTACTTGGAGAAATGATCATAAAAAAAGAAGATACTCAAGAAGATAGAATTAGAAGAATTTTAGAATAATGAAATATTTAAATGTTTTACAAGGACTTAGATTAATAAAAAATAAAAGAGAGGTTATAAAACATTTATTTAACTTAAATGAAAAAAAGTTGATTAAATATGAATTAAAAAATAAAATTAAGTTTTTAGTTCCAAATTTAAAAAAAAACAGAAGTACAATTCTCTCAATAAATGAAATTTTTAAACAAGAAATTTATCCAATAAAAGAATCAAATGAAGAAAGATTAATTTTAGATATTGGAGCACAATCAGGTATTTTTAGTATTTATGCGTTGTATAGAAACAACAATGCAAAGATATATTCATTTGAACCAGATCCAGAAAATTTTATTCAACTAAAAGAAAATATAAAAGAAAATAAATTAGATAAAAATATTTATCCAATAAATAAAGCAGTATCTGGAAAAAATGGAAAAATAAGTTTTTATATTCACTTAAAAAGTTCAAGGGCCAATTCAATATATAAAGAAGATGGACAAAGAATAGAAGTTGAATCTATAACCTTAGAAAAGGTATTTGCAGATTTAAAAATTAAAAAATGTGATATTCTAAAAATAGATATTGAAGGGGCAGAATATGACACATTATATAACTGTCCCAGGGATATATTAAATAAAATTAATATAATCTTTATAGAGTGCCATGAATATTCTAATATTAATAAAATTTATAATAAAAAATCAATGATAAAATTTTTATCAAAAAATAATTTTAAAGTTTTAAAAGAAAATGAAGGAATTATAATTTTAAAGAATAAAGGAAAACAATGAAAGTTTTAGTTATAGCAATGCCTGGGATGGGGAATACAATATTAACAATTCCTTTAATAAGGACACTTAAACAAAATTTTCCCAATATTCAAATTGATTTATTAGTTGGATTAAAAAGTTCAAAATTAATAATGGAAGATTGTCCATATCTAAACAAAATTTATCAAATTGATCAAAAAATAAATAAAAGTACATTAAGCGCCCTTTATAGACTAAACAAGGAAAAATATGATATAAGTTTCACAACATTTCCTGCAAAACAAACCCAATATAATGTTTTAGCAAAAATTATTAATGCAAAAAGAAGGATTACTCATAATTATAGATCAAATTTAGTAAAATTACAAAATATAAGGATTCCAATCAAAATAACTCATGATATAAAACAAAATTTAAACCTTTTGAAACCGTTTAATCTTGAAAATTCCCCATCTGAACTAGAGTTATGGCCAGTGCATAAAAAAAGCATAAAAAAATCAAAGAATTTTATAATTGGAATACATCCTGGTAGTAGTATTGAAAGGGGAATGATAAAAAAAAGATGGCCCCCGAAATATTTCAGTAAATTAATCGGCCTATTATCAGAAGATTTTAAAGATCTAGAAGTTAGATTATATCTAGGGCCTGCAGAAAAAGAATTAGCTATAATTAAAGAGATTTCTAAAAATCCTGAAAAAATAAGTATAATTGATCAAGGATTAAAAGAAACTGTAGAATCAATAAGTCAATGTAATTTATTTATATCCAATGATAGTGGATTAATGCATATTGCGGCAGCCCAAAAAGTTCCAACAGTCGGGATATTTCTATCTACAGATGAAAGGAGAACTTTTCCTTTTTACGAAAAAAGATTAATTTTGAAAAATGGAGTGCCTCATTTATTTTTCAGGCAAAATATAGAAAGGTTGAGTGGAGTAAAAAAGATGATTATCCAAAAAAATATAAATATAATAAAACCAGAAGAAGCAATAAAAGAAATAAGATTATTTATATCTAAACTAAAATGAAAAAAATTTTAAAAACCGTAATTTCCCTAACAATAATATTATTGGTAATACATTTTTTATATAGTTCATTATCAAAAAATTGGAGCGAATTAGACTTTTCAAATTATCAGATCAGCCCATTTTATACGGTTTTAGCATTAATATTCCTAACATTATTTTATTTCTTCGCCACTTCAAATTGGGTATACATACTAAAAATATTAGACATAAATCTAAAATATATTAAAGCCTTCAAAATTAAAACTATTTCAGACCTTGGGAGATATATCCCTGGAAAGGCTTGGTATATATTAGGGCGGACTTATTTTGGAAAAAAACAAGGAATTCCAAATTCGAAAATAATTATAAGTTTAATTATTGAACATTTATTTTTATTAATAATAGCAGTAGCATTATTCATTTTATTAAATTTAAAAAATGCAATTGATTTAAATATTTCACAGACTTTATTGAATGGGTTAGTGATTATAGGGATTATTCTTCTGATTTTTTTGCCAAAATTGTTAAATTATATGATTAGTTTAGGATTAAAAATAAAAAATAAGAATATCCCTAAAATAGAAATAAATATAGGAATTAAAACCAATATATTATTAATATTAAGATATATAGTATTCTGGGTAATAATTGGGCTTTCTTTTATATTTACAATAAAATCAATATATCCTCAAATTGGATTAGAAAATATATTTTTCTTTACTGGAATATTCGCAATATCCTGGTCAATTGGTCTTCTAAGTTTTATAACCCCCGGGGGGATAGGAATAAGGGAAGGAATAATGACTACTTTATTAATCCCATATATGCCCCTAACTGTTGCAATTGCTGCCCCAATATTATTCAGAATATATTCAATAATCATAGAAATTATACTTTCTCTTATTGTTTTAAAAATTAAAGATTAAAATAATAAACTTTTTGGATTCCATTATAAAATTCATAATCTTTTGTTTGAAGTTCATAATTATCAGAAAGTATATTCAATTCTTCCATTGAAAAAGATCCCCCCTTGTTAAGAAGTATATAAAGTGGGGAAAATTGACCATTTCCCGACCGTATAAATGCTGCTTGTTTTAGTGAATAAGATTGGGTGATATATTCCCATTCAGGTTTATCCATAATATCAAAACCCCATTGATAAACAAAAATCCAAGTTGAATTTTTTTCTTCAGCTAATTTTATTGAATTTATCCCATCTTGCTTTGAAAATCCTTTCCTATCTGCATGCCAAATAACCCCATGGCTTTGATGGCTTGGATATATTAGTCTCTCATATGGCTCAGAATGTTGATTGATATACTCTCCAGCAATATCCAATCCAACAAATTGAGTATCAAACATTCTATGAGAAGAATCCATAGAGCTAGAGAATAAAAACCAAAACAGTAGTATTGCAATTATAACCCCAATATACTTATTTTTTAATATCATATTTATATTAGATGCAAATACTACAAAGAAGTAAGCAATAAATATGATGACCATTGGTGCAATAGGGTATTGGTGGTAATTATGTCCTGAAAGTTTAAAGGACATAACAAAAAACCAAATTATAGACCCGATAAACCAAGAAATTATGAATTTATTTCCAAAATTGTTTTTTCTAAAATAAATCATGAATATTAAGCCAATTAAAGCAAATAACAAACCAATAAAAGTATAATTATCTGCAGCATAAGATTTCATTATATCCCAGAAATTAGAAGTAAACACAGTACTAAGATTCACATGTATATCTGCAGGAAGTGAGTTATAAATTGGAGCTTTGATATTTGTATAAACCCACCAAAATATAATAGGTAATAAAAATAAAGAACCCATTAAGATTTGCTTCCAACCTTTTTTATTTTTTAGTCTGCGATAAGGGAAAGTAAAAATTATTGGGAGCCCAAATAATGCAAAGCTATATTTTGTTATAATAGACAAAGAAGCAAACATTGCAAACAAAATAAAATATTTCATAGAAGGTTTTTCTCTCCAATAAGTATAGAAGTATAATGAGCCCATCATAAAAAATAAAGCAGGATTAATTAATTGGAATTGCCTTCCAAAGAATATAAATAATGGATTAATCGCCATTATAAGCGCTGAAAGTAAAGCTAAATCTTTTCTTTTGAAAAGCTTGTCAATAAATAAATACATGAAGAATACTGCCCCCAACATTAAAAATATACTACTTAACCTAGCAATAGTTAAACTTTCTCCAAATATCATAAACAAAACCCCTCCGATTATAGAAGTAGTTGGAAATGTATCTGTGTGAATACCATTAATATTAGTATAATTTCCTTCAGCGAACATAAAGTCTGCAGTCGGTATAAAGAAACCATATTTGAAAAACCCATCTTCTGCAAAATTTCTTGATTCTGTTAAATAGTGAGTTTCCTTCCAATTATGATAACCCACAACCGGATAGTCTATATGATATACCCTCAAAAAGAAGGCAAAAAGTAAAATTAAAGAGATTAGAATTATTGCCCAATTCTTCTTTAATATAGAAATATTACCCCATTTTACTGTATCAACCATTACTAAAACACAGTTTCATAAGCTATTTAAAAGTTACTGAAATTCAAGAAGGATGGATAAGACTTACGTAATAATTGCAGCGTATAATGAAGGTAAAAATATAATAAAAACTATAGATAATATTAAGTCAGAAAATTACTCAAATATTATAGTAGTAGATGATGGTTCTAAAGATAATACATCAAATATTGTTAAAGCTCAAGGAATAGTAGTATTAAAACATATTATTAATAGGGGCCAAGGAGCTGCATTACAAACAGGTATGACTTACGCCCTAAGGGAAGGAGCAGATTACATAATTCATTTTGATGCAGATGGCCAACACAATGCCAAAGAAATAAAAGATATATTGGCCCCATTAAAATCAAAGCAATGTGAAATAACATTGGGATCTAGATTTATAAAAAAACAAAAAATCCCCCCATTTAGAAAAATAACCCTAAAAGGAGCAATCTTGATAATTTGGTTATTCTATGGATTAAAATTAAGTGATGCACATAATGGATTTCGTGGGTTCACAAAAAATGCTGCAAAAAAAATAGTAATTTCTTCAGATAGGATGGAACACGCATCAGAAATAATAGAAAAGATAAAACAAAACAATATAAAATATAAAGAAGTACCTGTTACTATAACTTATACAAAGGAACATTTAAAAAATGGTAGAAAAGGTCAAGGAAAATTTGATTCAATAAAAATATTATTAAAAATGATATCAAAAAAGATAGGGATCTAAAATGGAAATAATACAAATAATAATAATTGTGTTTAGCATTTTTGCACTAACTAGGGTAATAAACAATATTAAAGCAAGAAATACCGATAAAATAGGAATGTTATTTTGGGTAGTTTTTTGGATTATTATAATTTTTGCAGCATTATTCCCTGGGTTAATTGATAGTGTTTTCTTTTTCTTTGGAATAGAAAGCGCTACTGAATTTGGCCTTTATGGGATGATGATTCTATTAGCGTATATGATATTTAGATTATATGCAAAAACGGAAGATACAGAAAGAAAAATAACAAAAATAGTTAGAACAATTGCAATAAAAAAATGAATATTACATATATCACAGAATATTTCCCATATGAGGGGGATCAAGATATTACTGGGGGAGTAGAAGCAAGATGTTTGAATATATCAAAAAGAGTCTCTAAAAAATATAATCTAACAATAATTACTTCTTGGAGAACTGGGCAAGAAAGAAAACAACAATATGATAAAATAAAAATAATAAGGGTTGGCCCAAATCACCCCTACTCAAATGAAGGAAACATCATAAGCAGATTAAAATTTTCTATTGCTGCATACAATCTTGCAAAAAAATTAAAAGCAGATATAATAGAAGGTTATAATTTTGTAAGTTATCTTCCTGCTTATTATGCAGGAAAAAAATTAAAAGCAAAAAAAATTGCAACTTATCATGAAGTCTGGACAGGAGAATGGATAAAAAATAAAGGGTTCTTAGTAGGGGTTTTGGGAGAAATATGGGAGCGATGGATATTATCCTTAAAATGGGATCAAATAATTTCTGTAAGTAAGTTTACGGCAAAAAAAATAGTAAAAAACAATATATCCCCAAAAAAAATATCAGTCATTTATAATGGAATAAATATAAAAGATTTCAATAATGAAGAATCAAAATATAAAAATCCCACCATTGTTTCTATATCAAGATTAACACCAAAAAAAAGAGTAAATGATTTAGTAAATGCCACTTATCTAGTAAAAAAACAGATTCCAAATATAAATTTAGTTATAATAGGAAAGGGGGAAGAATTAGATAATCTTAAAAGATTAGTAAAAAAATTAAGATTGGAAGATAATGTAAAATTCACAGGTTATATTGGGGATAGCAAAGAAGTTACAAAAATATTAAAGAAATCCCATATTCTGGGCTTGCCTAGCATATTAGAAGGATTTGGATTAGTACTTGCCGAAGCAATGGCATCAAAAACACCATATGTTTGTTCAGATATTGAAGTATTAAGGGAAGTATCACAAAACCAAAAAGGGGGATTAATATTTAAAAAAAAGGATTACAAAGATTTAACTAATAAGATTTTATTTTTATTAAAGAACAAAGAATTATACAATATTAAGAAGAAAGAATGTGAAAAAGCTTCTAAAAAATATGATTGGGACAATATATCTAAAGAAGTAATTGCAATATATGAAAAATGAAAGTTTTACTCGTTACAGAATACTATCCCCCCACAATATTCGGAGGCGGGGAGATCAGCACAAAAATATTAGCTCAAACTCTTTCAAAAAATAACATTGAGGTACATGTATTAACTTCTAGTCAGAACTCTTTACCAATTTATGAAGAAAAAGATAAAACTAAGATACACAGATTACTAAAAACAGGAAGCGATCCTTCAAGTTTAATTGAAAATTTTAAAAGGGTAACATTTTTACAAAAAAGTATAAAAAAAGAGATAAAAAAATTAGATAAAAAAGAGAGATATAATATTATTCATTTTTTGAACACGACCACTATCCCTACATTTAAACTGAATATAAGGGCAAAAAAAATTGCAACTTATAATAGTTATACAAATTTTTGTCCAAAACGAAATTTATTTTACAAAGACAAAGAAGCATGTTCTGGATCAAGTTATCTCAAATGTATGAACTGTATGGCAAATTCAGATTATATCGGAAAAACTAAAGTTCCAAAGTATTTAAAGTATAATCCGTTATTCTGGATATATCTTTATCAAAATTATAAATCCCATAAAAAAGGGTTAAAAAATATTGATCACCATATAGCAATTTCAGAGTATTTAGATAATTTATTACAAAAGAATAAAATAAAAAAAACTAATATTTCTATAATCCCAAATCTTGCGGAACTAACTGAGACTAATGAATTATTTAAAATAGAAGAAAAAGGGTTTATAATTACTTACGCAGGCACCTTAGAAAAAATAAAAGGAATTGACTTACTAATAAAAGCAATAATTGAATTAAATGACCCAGAAATAAAATTAATTCTATTTGGAGAAGGATCTCAAAAAGAGGAATTAAAAAAGATAAGTAATGATAATATAAAATTCTATGGAAAAATAGACCATAAATATATTGGATCAATCTATAAACAATCAAATTTAATTATTTTACCTACATTATGGCCAGAACCATTTGCAAGAAATTTGCTTGAAGCAACATACTATGGAAAACCAATAGTTGCAACAAATACGGGAGGTACAAAAGATTCTGTAATTGATGGAAAAAATGGGTTTTTAGTAAGTCCTAATATTGATGAATTAAAAGACAAAATAAGTTTCTTAAAAAATAATAAAGAACTACTTGAAAGAATGGGAAAAGAGAGTAAAAAGATTTATAATGAGAAGTTTAATAACAAAAAAGTAATAAAAAAAATAATAGAGGTTTACAAACATGAAAAATAACAAATCTGAAAATAACCCCGAAGGGTATGAAATTCATTTAAAAAAACAAAATAAAAAAACAAAATTCCATAAGTATAGAATAAACAATGTTTTGTCTAATCTTAACCTAAAATCGTCAGATAAAATTCTTGATTTGGGGTGTGGAGCAGGAACTTTTACATCAGAAATAAAAAAAATAACACCAGATGTTGTAGGATTAGATTATAATGATGATGCAATTAAGATATGTGAAGAAAAAGGGATAAAAGTAATAAAAAGTTTATCTCATTCAATACCAGTAGAAGATAATACATTTGACATAATTACTGCTGTAGATTTCTTTGAACATATCCCAGAAACAGTATCAATAGAAACATTAAAAGAATGTAATAGAATTTTAAAACCCGGTGGGAGAATTGCAATATATTCTCCAAATAAAGATATTTATGAATTTTTTAGATTCAATCCATTACATATAGGGTTGAAAAAGATTGAAGAAATAAAACAACTGTTGATGTTTTGTGGATTTAACATAGAATTACAAAAACATTTCCCAATCCATGTATTTCCTTTAAATTTATTTTACAAAACAAGAAGAATATTAGTCATTGGAAAAAAGTAAATAGCTAGAATGCACAAAAAGTAGAAGTTTTATCATTTCTTTTTATATTAAAAACCTTATAATTTTTTCTTAAAGATTCAGAAATTTTATCAAAAGTATTATGAGCTTCTCCAACAATAGAACCAATTTTAAAAAATACTTCTGGGCTTGTATTATTTATTATATCTACTTCATGGCCTTCGACATCAATTTTCATTAAATCAAAAGGACCATAGTTATCTACAATTTCAGATAATGATTCCACATCAACCAAGAGGTTTCCTTTTTCTCCCACAAAAGAACGAGTAGAATCATTTTCTATAACCATATAAATTTTCCCACTTTTGGAACTGACTGCCAGATTTTTTACTTCAACATTTAATCCTTTAACATTTTTTCTTAAAAGGAATAATAGGTTGGGATTTGGTTCATAACAAATGATTTTAGAAGAAGGATATTTATCCAAGAACCATAAACATGCAAACCCTTTGTGGGCCCCTATATCCAATATTTTTGTAATATCCTTTTTAAGATTTAAATCATACTCCCCCGAAAATAAACTGTTAATCAAAAATATATCTGTACTTTGATCAAAGTAGACTTTCCTTCCAGACCTCAAATTTACATTTTTTTCACCTTTTGGAGATACAAAAAGGTAGTAAAGAGCCCTAGGCCAGTCACTAAAATTATTCACTATATGTAAAAAAGTTTTAAGAGAATGAATGCCATATTTCATAAAAAAAGATAAAGTTTAGTCTTTTTAACATTAATGGTTATTGTAAAAAATGAAACATTTATAAAATATAATAAAATCCCCCATATATGACTTTTCAAGAGAATTTCATAACGGGGGAGAGGAGCAGTACTGGCCCCGCAGGATCTTTTCATCCAGGAATCTATGTAGATACTTCAGATATCGAAGCACTAATAGGTCTTTTAGGACCTTATTTCTCAATAAACAGGCACCAGAGTAAAAAAATATATTCATATGGGGAAATTGGATTAGAAGAACATTCAACTTCAGTCAAGAGACTAAAGGGATATTTATTGAAGAGTGATGACCTTGAAATCAGACTAGAAAATCAAAGAAGTTTAAAAATAGGTCCTGAAAAATTAACAAAAAGTACAAATAATTGTAAAAGAATAACTTCAATTAAATGTGAAGTTTCTAGTCTATCAGAGAAAGGAATTGAAGAATTAATAGTTCAGAAGATATCAGAAAAGATAAGAGACTTTTATAATCGTCTTCCTAATGAGAGATTAACTTTATAAAATTATTTATAAGAATAGATATCTTTTTATAAGGTATGGATTTTACATTTTGATGGAAAATAAATTTCTTTGCCCTGTATGTAACTCGAAAAAATTTTCTCACCATATCACTTTAAAAAGAGATGAATATATCGCAAAAAAGGTTCAATATGTTAAATGTGAGTCATGTAAATTAGTCCAAGTATACCCCAAACCAATAAAAGAACTAAAAGAGTTATATAGGAAAGAATACAAAACACAAGAAATAGGAGACTCTAATTACACTTCAAAAATACCAATAATTCAAAAATTAATCTATCTAATCCCTTATAGTTCCCATTTCAAAAAAGTTCTAGATTTTCTTAAACCCCATATAAAAAAAGGGGATAAAGTTCTTGATATTGGGTGCAGAGAAGGAAAATTACTCTATATGATAAGGAGAAAATTTGGGGGAAATGTATGTGGATTAGAACCCACTGTAATGTATGCAAATTTCGCAAATAAATGGTTAAAAATCCCTACAATAAATGGGTTCGTCGAAGAATCAGAAATAACTCAAAAATTTGACCTTGTTCTTTTTGATGATGTATTTGAACATATATTTGATCCCAACTTTACAATCGAAAAAATAAAAAAACAATTAAACCCGAAAGGGAAAATATTTATTCAGGTCCCCCATGAAGAACTTGAGCATTATTTTGCGCCCCATTTATGGAATTTTAATGAAGAAAATTTACAAAGATTATTTTTAAAACATAATTTTAAGACAATAGAAATAAAAAACGATTCAGATGGTGGATTTGATAGTAAAATTTTCGCACTCTTTGAAAAAAATGAATAATAAGAAATATTTGAATTGGAAATTGAAAATCTCTTTTAAATATTTACTTAGGGGGAATTTATATTATTTCCTTAGGTACTTACTAAACGAGATAAATTATTGGAGACATGTTGAATTTGCATATGTTTATGAAAAAATAGATTCAAAGGGAAAGAAGATATTAGATATATCAAGTGCAAAAGCATTTGCCTTTTTCCTTGCAGAAAACAATAAAGTGGAATCTGTAGATATTTGGGAAAAAGAAATTGATCGGTGTAAAAAATCTGAAATAATATTAAATGACAAAAAAATTAGTTCAAATCTTAATTTACAAGTTGCAGATGCAAGAAGATTACCTTACCCTGATAACTATTTTGATTATATTTATTCAATTTCAGTAATAGAACATATCAAAGAAGAAGGAGACAGCATTGTTATAAAAGAAATGGAAAGAGTTCTAAAAAAAGGAGGTAAATGTATCTTGACAATGCCATATAACTTTTTAGGGTATAATGTCTTCAGAAAAGAAGATGTATACAAAAATAAGTTTACAAACAAAAAAATGTTTTTTGAAAGAAAATATGATCTTAACACAGCAAGGTATAGAATCATAGATAAAACCAAACTTAAACTGATAAATTTAGAGTTATATAAAGAAAAATACCCTTTTCAAGAGAGAACCAGAAAATTAAATAGGGTTCATATTCTTAACAAGTTTCTTATAATAATTAGAGCAGCAATGGGTTTTATTAATTTTCAAAAAGTTCCCATGAAAAAGAGAAACTCTATAAAGAATGGAATAATATGTTTAACATTCAAAAAATGAAAGTTATACTAATAGGACCAATCACAAAAGATACAATTTTTATAGGGAATCTAAAAAAAAGAACTATGATTGGAGGGTCAGTTTATTATGCCTCTGAAACTTTTAAAAAAATGGGTTGGGAAGTTGAGATTATACCAACCATAGCAGAAAAAGATAAAATATTGCTTTCACAAATTTCACAAGGTATCAAAATTTCTCCAGTATATAAATCTAAAACTATAGAATTTAAAAATATTTATTCTAAAAAAAATTATTTTGAAAGAATACAGAAAACAGAAGAATATTCACAAAAATTAGAAAAAAAAGATATAAAAAATATAATCTTTGAAGATTCTAATCTTATATTTTTAGGGCCTCAGAATACTTTAGATTTAACAAAAGAAACAATAGAATATATTTATAATAAAAATAAAAATATATGCCTTTATTCCCAAGGACTATTTAGGAAAGTAAAGGGAGATTTAGTTGTCTTTGATGAATGGAAAAATAAAAAAGAATATCTAAAAAAAACAAAATATTTAATCATAAATACAAATGAATTGAAATCGCTACTAAAGGATAAAACTGAAAAGGAATTATGGGAAGAATTAAAAGATTTTGGGGTAAATGAACTAATACTTGGCAAAGGAGAAAAAGGATTTACGATTTATACAAAAGAAACGAATAAAATAGATGTATACTATCCTTCTAAAGAAGATATTGTTAACCCAAATGGAGCAACAAGTACTTTTTCTGCAGGGTATTTATCCCAAAGATTAAAAGATAAATCTATAATTGATTCTGCAGAAATTGCAATAACTGCAACATTTCTTAAATTAAAAAGATGGGAAAAAAGTAAAAAAAATATATCAGAATTACAAAGAATAATAAATCTTAAAAATAATATTATTCCTGAATTAGAATCCTCTAAATTTTAATTCTAGAATATTTTTCAACCCACCTATAAACTGTAGATCTATTTACAAAAATATTTTTTTCTGACTCTAATTTGCTTTTAATTTTTGAAAGGGAAAATCCAGAACAGTATAAATTTAAGGCAAATAATATTGTTTCTTTTGGATATCTCATTCTCTTAAAATACTGATTATCTGAAAAAAATTTTCCACACTGTTTACAAGAATATACTTTTTTAGAAGTGTAATTATTCTTTCTAATCATATGTATTATTACCTCTTGTGAATCACAATATAAACAATCCATAATAAAGAGTGAAATAACTAGTATATAAAACCAACGATAATGCAACAATAAAAGAAAGGTATATAAATCAAAAAGTGAAAACTCTTTAAGTGATACATATGACTGAAATAAGATTAGCGATTATTGGGATCGGTAACTGTGCAAGTAGTTTAATGCAAGGTATCGAATATTATAAAGACGTAGAAAATAATGATGTATTTATACCTGGATTAATCCATCCGGTTTTAGGGGATTATAAAATAAAAGATATAAAAACAGTTATTGGTTTTGATGTAGACAAAAGAAAAATAAATAAAGATGTGTCTGAAGCAATATTTGCAAAACCAAATGTAGCTACTAAATTTAAAGATGTTCCGGTGTTAAATGCACCAGTATTTTTGGGCCCAATTCTTGATGGAGTTTCTCCACATATGAAAACTTTTGATAAAGAAATTACATTTTTACCAGAAGAAGAACAATCTCCTGTAGATGTAGTTGAAAAGTTAAAGGAATATAAAGTAGATGTTGTAATAAATTATCTTCCAGTAGGCTCTCAAAAGGCAACAGAATTTTATGCACAAGCTGCAATTAATGCAGGATGTGCGTTTATAAATTGTATGCCAATATTTATAGCGTCTAATGAAGAATGGATAAAAAAATTCAAAGAAGCCGGATTGCCAGTACTTGGTGACGATGTTAAATCCCAATTAGGGGCAACATGGTCTCATAGAATGGCCATTCAATCATACTTAGATAAGGCAATAAAAATTGATGACACAACTCAAGAAAATTATGGAGGAAATACAGATTTTCTTAATATGACCGATCCCATCAGAATAAAAACAAAATTAGCAAGCAAGAGGTCATCAATCGAGCATTTAGTTGCAGATCATCCAAATGGAAAATACACAATCCCCCCAGTATATGCAGGACCCGGAACCGGAGAAAATAATCATGGGTTTAAAGAAGGCCAGGGAGATAAAAAAACTGCCAGAATTGTGGTTCATGGTAAAGGATTTGGGAATAGGCCAGTTAACATGGAAATCAATTTAGAAGTAGAAGATTCACCTAATTCTGCAGGAATTGGAATTGATGCCATTCGTTGTGCAAAAATTGCTCTAGATAATAAAGTCTCAGGGAGTATAACTTCCCCATCCGCATTTTTCTTTAAACACCCATACAAAAAAATGCAAGATGCAAAGGCTATAGAAATGATAGAGTCATTTATTGAAGGAAAAATAGAAAGATAAATGAAAGGATTAGTAATTGCTGCTGGAAAGGGGAGTAGGATTAGAGGAGATGATACCTCTACCCCTCCCAAACCTCTTTTTCAACTTCTCGGAAAATCCTTAATTGAATGGGTTATAAGAAGTTTTGTAAATGCAGGAATAAAAGAAATTATAATTGTAATAGGATTTAAAGGAGAATTAATAAAAAAAGAAATTGGAAACGGGGATAAGTGGGGTATCAAAATAAAATATGTTTATAACGAAGATTATCACCTCCCCTTGGGCCACTCAGTCCTTAGTGCTAAAAAAGAGATCGGCCAAAACAATTTTATTCTCTCAATGTCAGACCATATTGTAAGTCCTAATGCAATAAAAAAAATTGTTAAATCTCCATTAAAAGAATCCTATTCTAAACTTTTAACAGATACCAAATTTAATAATATTTTTTGGTTAGATGATGCTGCAAAAGTAAAATTAGAAGGAAATAGAATAATAAGAGTAAGTAAAGAATTAAAAGAATATGATGCAATTGATTGTGGAATTTTTAAGTGCTCTTCAAATATATTTAAAGTACTAGATAATCTAAAAAATTCAGGAAAATGTAGTATGAGCGAAGCTGCCACAACTCTTGGAAAAGAAGGAAAAATGTTTTCATTTGATATAGGAGAGGATATATGGATAGATATTGATGAAAAAGAAGAGTTATACGCTGCAGAAAAAATGTTTAAAGATATTTTAATTTAAATCATTAACTCTATCATATTTATTCAAAAAATTTCTATAAAAAATAAACCAATATATCGAGGCCATTACGGCCAAGACCATGATTCCTATAGAGAAATATTCAAAAATAGAATATTTTGGTAAAATAAACAAATTTAATATAGGGGCCACAAAAAACATCAAATGTTGAATATCTGAAGCATCTGGAGGGGGTGTTAATTTGTATTTATTGAAAATTTTATTTAACAATAAATGATGTAATGACTTTTTTTGAATTATTTTACTATTTTCATTATTTTTTAACATTATATTTTTATATTCTTTCTTACCTCCAACAACATTAGACACTAACAAACCTTCAAATCCATGAAACCAAGTAAAAAAGAACATAAAAGGCATTATTAACAACCAAGAAATATTAGTTGATGCAGTATATAGAAAATAACTTAACGCAAAAAAATTTAAAAATACAGACCAAGTACCCACATAATTATCATAATAAGCCCCAAAAGAGGAACCAACTCCTTTTAAACGCGCAACTCTCCCATCCAACGTGTCTCCAATATTTCTTAATTCAAAAAAAATACCGCCCAATAATAAATTTCCCTTAAAAAAAAGAATTGTTGTAATTATTCCAAAAACAAAACTTAGAAAAGATATAAAATTAGGAGTAAATTTAGTATAATTAACTATTAACCATGTACAACGGTCATGGATTGGTTCAAATAAAAAAGAATTAAACCAAGGTTGATTATGCTCTTTAACTTTCTTACATTCCTCTAAACTAAATTTTTTTCTCATTATATCTCCTAAATAGAAACTTATTTAATATTTAAATCTTATTAAAATTTTTAAAATTATTTTGATACCAAATAAGAAAATTATATAATCTCCACATAAAAATATCTGATTCTTTATTTTTTAAAATTTTATTAATTTCATCTAATTCAAAGTATTTAGAAAATTCTTTAAAATTTGAATCAATTATCATTTGCATGTTCTCCTTGTGTTTCTCTTTAAACCATTTTTCTATGGGTACTTCAAATCCATGTTTTTTTCTATTTAAAACAGAAAGGGGTAATTCTTCCCTATAACTTTCTTTTAATATAACTTTTTCATTTTTCAATTTAGGATCAATAGTCGCTACATATTCCATTAATTTATGATCTAAAAAAGGAACTCTCGCCTCAAGACCAAAAGCCATTGTAGTTTTATCTACTTTCATCAATAAGTCATTTGGTAGCCACACCTTTACATCCCAATTAAGCATCTGATTAAAAAATGAACCTTTTTCAAAATAGTTTTTTATTAACTTTGTTCCTATATATTTTTTAGAATCTTTATATTTGTTTAATAGCAAAAATTTACTGATATTCTTTTCATAATAAAAAATTTTTTTATTATAAAGAAATTTTTTAGGAATAGAAAAATTACTATGAAATCTATCGAATTTTTTATAATAGGAATATCCTCCAAAATTTTCATCTCCTCCCTCCCCAGTTAAAACCACCTTAACTTTTTCACTTGCAAATTTAGATAGAATAAATGTAGGGAGGGCAGCAAAATCAGCTAAAGGTTCATCTAGGTGATATATTAATTTATCCAAGTATTTCATATGTTTTTTATCCAAGATTATTGAATTATGATGTGTCCCATAATGCTGTGCAACCTCAGAAGCATATTTACTTTCATCATAATCAGTATCATCAAAACCAATAGAAAAAGTTTTTATGTTATTATCATAAAATTTGGACATAGAGTTGAGGACTAAACTAGAATCTAATCCTCCACTTAAAAAGACTCCAATTGGGACATCTGCAATCAACTTTTTTTTAACTGCTTCATCAAACATGTTTTTAATTTTTGGTTTTATAATTTCAGATCTTTTTTCTTTTATTTTATAACTTAAATCCCAATATTTATTTATTTCAAAAGAATTTTTTTTTATAATTATATAATTTCCTGGAAGAAGTTTATAGATTTCTTCAAATATAGTGTCTGGGCCCGTGATATACTGCCTATAAAAATATTCAAGTAAAGCATTTTTATTAATTTTTTTTTCAAGACTTGGATGAATTATTAAAGATTTTATTTCAGAAGCAAATCCAAAAGTTTGAGAATTTTTGAAATAATAAAGAGGTTTAATCCCTAACCTATCTCTTGCAATAAATAAAGATTTTTCATCTATATTATAAATAGCAAAACTAAACATTCCATCAAAATAACCTAGACAATCTTTACCATGAAGTTTATACATATTTAAAATAACTTCAGTGTCAGAATTAGTTTCAAATTTGATTCCTTTTTTTTCTAAATATAATTTTAAATCTAAATAGTTATAAATTTCTCCATTAAAAACAATGACAAATTTACCCTCTCGATCATACATGGGTTGCGCTCCTCCCCCCAAATCAATAATGCTTAGTCTTCTATGCCCAAAACCTATATTCTTATCAAAAAAATATCCCTTTCCATCTGGGCCCCTATGGGAAATTAGATTGTTCATCTCTTTCAAAAGATTATTGTCCACTTCACCAAATAAGCCTACAATCCCACACATACAATAAGAAAAATAAGATTATTTATAAACTTATTGAGCAATTTTTTGTATATACGCCCATAGTTTTTGAGTGTAATCGGGCAAGGGAATCTCCCCTTTAGAGCGATAATATTCAGTTTTTATCACATCAAATATGGATTCATCCTTTGTATCTAAGTATTCTTTTATTGCATCTAATGTGTTTTTATCTTTTTTTAAAAGATTATGATGCAAGATTATAGATCCTCCAAATTTTAATTTATAATTAATTATATTTAAAACACATTCTTCCCAAAGCTTTATTGCTTTTAATGGGGAACTTCCTCCCCCTAACACTTCACTTATAACTACCTCTGTAGGATTACGTACAATATATATTGGCCTAAAATCAGAAAAATAGTGGTATAACCTTCTAAAAGTTATGCATAATGCTGGGTCTTTTATACCCCATTTCAATTTAGTTTTTTTATTTATTTTTTTTAAAGCTTGATTTACTTTATTCATTAAATAAATTTCTTTTAATCTTTCTTTGTTATCTCTAGCCAAAAAAAATCCAAAGTCAGTAGGTTTATTGTGTTCAGTCATAAACCTTAGAAGTTTATTGTTGTGGTGTTGTAATTTATTATGTTCATAAAATCCATCTGGATTTTGTATATTTGCTTGTTTTAAATTAGTATCAAAGTCAATACCTGAATTATTTAAAATATTGGATAATAAACTCGTTCCAGATCTAGGCGGCCCTATGACAATATAACAATTTTTTAACTGCCCTTTCAGAAGCTTATTTTTAATGTTTTCAGTTACTTTCATAGTATCAACACATATAAACTATTAATAAAACTTATGAAATTTATTAACTCAGTTCAACAGTCTTTATATTAAAAATTTTGCAATAAAATTTGCTGAAATTATTAAAAATTTGCAAGGCTGTTTTAAACCCTGTAATCCTATTTATCTCATAAATTTTATAACTCATAAGTTTAATAATTTCTTTATCTGTTACTTTTCTTTCAGATTGTATTTTTTTTCTTGTTTTAAAAATAAATTTAGGGTGTAATAATATCCAAAGATATGCTCTAAAATTAGAAGGAATTCTATTTAAATAATATAAATTGTAAGCTGCACCTCTCAAGAACATTAAAGGAGAGATTTTTAAAATACTTTTAAAACTAAAAAATATATAAAAATTTATTAAAAGATTTCTTTCAGAGAGATATAATAAATAATTATTAAACCGTTTATTGCTATTTTTTCTTACTGCATTATGAAAATGTATTCCCCTCGCATTAATTGATTTAACAACTTTATAGCCCTTCAAATTTACAAACCAATTAAAATATGTGTCTTCCCCATAAGCAAAATAATCATTTAAGAAGGGAAGATCAATTATAGATCTATCATATATAAAAGCACATCCCCCTGCAGAAAAAACCCTCTCAAAATCAGATTTTTTTTCATTTTTTTTAGAATAAAATACTGTAGCCCCAGTTAATGAAAGAGTTACACTTTTCTTAGAAAAATCAATTTTTTCTGAATTTTTTAATATTGGCATTATGGCCCCAACTATCTTAACATTTTCATCACTCTCTAATCCTTTTATTAACCAATAAAGCCAATTTTCATCTACAACAGTATCATTATTTAATATAGCGATATAATCTCCATTTGCCTTTTCAACACCAAAATTGTTTCCCCCAGCATACCCCCTATTTTCATTGGTTTTAAAAATTTTAATTTTAGGATTATTTTTAAAATTATCAATGAACAGTTCATAGGAGTTATCATTAGAAAAATTGTCTATTATAATAATCTCAAAATCTTTAAAAGACTGTTTTAATAAACTTTCTACACAGTTAATAGTATATTCTTTTTGATTAAAATTCAAAACAATTATAGAGACTTTAACCATTTTATTTTTTTCTTATAACGTAAATTTTCCTGTAGTGATTTTTTCCCAAACTAAAATATCCCCAAAATTTGAGATGTTCCCCCATTTTCACTCTATCTAGTCTATTGAATGTGAATCTAACAACAGGGTTAAACAAAGAACTCAAAAACCAAAGAAAAATGTTATGATTATTAAAAATTTTGAATTCCTCTACCGAATTATTATTCCTTAATATCTCATTTATATCTTCTTCCATGGGTAAGACACAATTTTCATGTTCGATTAACCACTTCATATTTCTTTTAAAAAATAAGCCAATGTTTAATATTATTTTTTCATATTTTTTTGCATATTTACCACAAGGCACAAATAGAACTATTTCTTTTTTTGCTACTCTAATCATTTCATCAATTGCTTCTTTTCTTGATTCTATGGGGATATGCTCTATAGTATCGGAACTTATAACAAAATCAAAAGTATTTGAATCAAATGGTATTTCTGTAGCTGAAGCAAGAGTAAACGAAATATCTTTTTCATTTGAAGAAGGGATAATATTTAAGATATGATATCTATTTTCACTAACAAAATCCTTATAACTCCTATTAGTTCCCCCCACATCCAATATTGTGCTATTTTTAGGGTATCCCCTTAATATAGAGACCATTGCCATATCCCTTATTATACCATCATGCATAATCCTCATAAACTGAATTCATTTAAAAAACTTATTAAATTAGAGATTAACTTTCCTTATAAATTGTTAAAAAATCTTTCAAAGAAACCAATTTAAACAAGAATAGTAAACCAAAATAGAGAATGCTTGCACTAAATATTGATATTCCTACTTCTAAAAATAATGTTATTTGTAACTTAGATCGGATAAAGGAGATTGCCCCCACAAATATAAAAGAGTTTATAAGGGTTAAAACTAAATCTTTAGTTTTGAAATGAAAAGGAATATACTTTCTAAGAAAATAAGAAGAAACTATAAATATAAGTATATAAGAAAATAGAGTAGATATTCCTGCCCCATTTAATCCATATTTTGGAATTAGAATTAAATCTAAAACTAGGTTAAAAATAACCATAACTCCTGTAATACTCCCATAAACTTTAGGTTTCCCTATACCACTTAAGATAGAACCATTTAATGAAGAATAAGAGATAAAGATTACCCCTAATATAAGAACTCTAAACACAAAAGAAGCACCAATATATTCTACTCCAAAAAGAATTTTTAAAATAAGCTCAGAAAAAATTATAAAAACTAATGAAATAGGAACTAAAATTATAAATAAATTTTTATAAAGTAGGTTAATTCCTTTTGTCAACCTATCTGAATCTTTTTTTGCCCATAACTCAGAAACTAAAGGCAATAACAAAGAGGTAAAAATTAATCCAAAGCTAGCCAATGCATTAGCAGTAGGAAGGGCTACATTATACAATGCAACTTCTTCTAATCCTCTAAATAGAGTTAATAAAATTGTGTCTATGTATCCAAATACCATCCCAGAAACAGAATAAAATAAAACAGGCAATCCAAAATAGATTAATTTTTTAAATAAGATAGAATCCCACTTGAATGCAATTATGAAAAATTTCGGAAAAACCTTAGTTATAGCCAATATAAAAAATAAAAATGATGTAAAAATGACTGAGATGAAATAGGCAATAAATATACTTAGTGTCCCAACTTCTTGTTTTAAAAATAAAAAAGTTAAAATTAAAACTAAGAACATTTTTAAAAAATCAGTTAACGAAAAATATTTTATATTTTGAAATCCCTGGAATATGGATCTTGCAGAGATTAATAATGGAGAAATAAACAATACAACAGAATATATTTTAATATAAAGGGCAGCACCAGCAATTTTAAAATAATTTATTGCTAAATAATCAGAAAGTAAAAAAAACATTAAGGCAATAATAAAAGAAGAAAGAAGCTGAATAATTACTACCATCCCGATTGCAGATTTTATTTTTTTAAAATTATTCTCAACTTTAAATTCTGCAATATATTTTGTCAATGCAGAATTCAATCCTAAATGTTGGAAGATAGAAAAAAATGCAAAAAGGACAATAATGGCATAAACCAGTCCAAATTCAGAAATAGATAAATTTTCTGCTAATAATAACCTCAATAGATATGAGATAAATAATGAAAAAAAAGAAGCTAAAGCTAATAAAAAACTATTAGATATAAACTGTTTAACATAATTAGTCATTCTAATTTAAACCTCAAAAGGTCGTTTATAAATCTTATTAAACAAATTTAAGTAAAAAATAGAGGAGTAAGATAAACCTCTAACAACCCAGCAAGGATTAGTATTAATATTGAGATTAAACATAAATCAATAACATCAAGGATAATCCTTCTAAATTTATTAGTTTCTAAATCTCTATTTATCATAGCAACAGAGATTATTCCACCGGCTAAGCCTCCAATAATATAAGCAACAATTTCTGGGATTCCATGTATGGAATACCTCAAAAATGCAAGAGGAATCGCTCCCAATATATGTGTTCCAGAAGAAACTGCATTCTCAATGAACAATCCGGCAGCTGCAGAAATAACAGATGCATTCCAAGTTAAGATAAATATTGCTCCTGCCCCATAAAAGAATGAAAAGAATAAACAGAATAATAAAACCTTAAAATTATTTAAGAATATTTGAAAAAATATATTTCCTGCTGCAGAAGCATTTCCCGAGAATATAAACTTTCCACTTACTTGATTATTTATTCCCTGAATAGTATCTAATTGGGTAGAAAATAAAGGTTCTACAATTGAATCTGGAAGAACTAAAAACCAAAAAGTATAAGCTACAACAAATCCTAAAAATAGATATAACAAGTAGGTTATAACTTTTGAATGCCTTTGCAAAATAGTAGTTTCATCTTTCAAAGTTACAGTATTATTTTCTTCCATCTTCATAGTAGCATTCATTATAGGGACTGTAGCTAAAACTGTCAAAAAAACCATAATTAAACTAGAAGAATCTCTAAAAACCCAAACGCTCAAAAAAAGAGCTAAACTAGCATAAACTAACCCGGTAAAAAACATATGCCATGGCTTTTCCACAGCACTAAAAGGATTCATTATCGATTCTAGAGCCATTATTTAAACCCCGGCTCCTAAATTTATATACTTTTTGGTAAACTTTATATAACTAATGATTAAATAAGGATTATGGATGAATTCAAAAAAATAGTTCAAGATATAAAAGAACTAAAAATTCAAGGGGCAACAAATATTGCATTACAAGGATTAAAAGCAATGCAACTTTCTTCAGACTATAAATCAATTAAAGAATTAATTTCAGCTAGGCCCACAGAACCATGTCTCCAAAACGCAATAAAATATGCAAAAGAGGTAAGTAATCCAAAAATAGCATATAATTATTTAAGAAATATGGATCAAAGAACAGAAGCAATCGCATCTAAATTAATAAAGAAAAATATGACGATTTATACCCACTGCCATTCAACTACTGTTGTCGAATCTATAAAAAAATCAGAAGTTAAACCTAAAGTTCATAATACTGAAACTAGACCTTTATACCAAGGAAGAAAAACTGCAAAAGAACTAGCATCTGCAGGAATAAATGTCACTCATTTTGTAGATTCTGCTGCAGAAGAAGCAATTGCAGGAGCAGATATAATAATGATAGGAGCAGATATGATTACTGAAAAAGGAGCTTATAATAAAATTGGAAGTTATATGATTTCTGAGTTAGCTAAAAAACATAAAACTCCAGTTTATATAATTTCTAACTCGTGGAAATATTCTCCAAAAGAATTAAAAATAGAAGAAAGAAGTTCTAATGAAGTTTGGGATATAAGCCTTAAAAATTTAAAAATAAGAAATCCTGCCTTTGAATTAATTCCTAATAAAAATATCAAAAAGATAGTTTGTGAACTTGGAGTTTTATCTCCTAAAAAATTCATAAAGAAAACACAAAAAACTTATCCTTGGATAAAATGATAATTTGTTTTGATTTAGATGGTACACTTATAGACACAGAAGAATGGATTTTAGATTCTCAAATAGAAGCACTGAATAAAAATGGAATAAAACCAACAAAAAAACAAATATATAATATGTGGGGTTTAACTTTTTCTAATCAAATAAAAAAATTACAGCCAGGAATAAAAAAATCTAAAATTGATAAAATTAGAAATGATTTTAATGAAATAAGATTTTCAAATTTAAAAAAATTAAAACTTTTCAAAAATACTCGAAGAGTTTTAAATATTCTTGCAAAAGATTATAAACTTTGTCTTGTAAGTAATAATGGTCATAACGAATTGTTAAGAATATTAAAAATTGTAAAATTAGATACTAATTTATTTGAAGTAATAATTGGGGATACAGATGTTAAACGCCCAAAACCATTCCCCGATGAAATATATTTAGCAGAAAAAAGATTGAATAAAAAAGTAAATTTTATGGTTGGAGACACCCAACAAGATATTAAAACGGCAAAAGCTGCAAAAGTAAGATCAATAATAATAAAATCTGGACCAAAACAAATTTGGAAAACCCTAAAAGATGCAGATTATTTAGTCGAAGATATTAAAGAAATTCCAAAAATTATAAAAAACTTTAAATAGGTCAAATTTTAATTTTAAGTTATGTCACAATATTTAGATTTTGTAGATTTGCATTACAAACCAAAAAAATCAGATTTGATAGTTCTATTTAGAGTTGAACCTGGAAAAGGAATGTCTAAAAGAGAAGCAATAGGAAGAATCGCTGCAGAATCCTCAAATGGGACTTGGACAACTCTTTCTACATTAAAACCCCATATTCGAAAAATAAGGGCTAGAGCATACGAATTCAAAGGACCTTATGTAAAGGTTGCTTATCCCTTAGAATTATTCGAATTAGGGAGTATACCTCAATTAATGAGTTCTGTAGCAGGAAATATCTTTGGAATGAAAGCAGTAGACAACCTTAGAATAATTGATATTCAATTTCCTGAAAAATATATAAAATCATTCAAAGGGCCTCAATTTGGAATAGAAAAAATAAGAAAGTATATGCATATAAAAGACAGACCTATGGTTGCAACGGTTCCTAAGCCAAAAGTAGGTCTAACAACAAAAGAACACACAAAGGTAATTTATAATTCTTGGTTGGGGGGAGTTGATTTTGCAAAAGATGATGAAAATTTAACTTCTCAAAATTTTAACAAATTTAGTGATAGAGTAAAAGAGGCAGCAAAAGCAAGAGACAAAGCAGAAAAAGAAACAGGAGAAAAAAAAGATTATTTCATCAATGTTACAGCAGAGACTAAAGAAATGTTAAAAAGAGCAAAAATAGTCAAAGATCATAATTTCAAATATATAATGGCAGACATCTTAACAATTGGTTGGTCTGGATTACAAACACTAAGAGATGAAACTCAAGATTTAAAATTAGCAATTCACGCCCATAGGGCATTTCATGCTGCAATAGATCGAAATCCTAAGCATGGAATGACAATGTTATCCCTCGCAAAATTGGCGAGATTGATTGGAGTTGATAATATCCATATTGGGACAGTAATAGGAAAATTAGTAGGAGATAAAAAAGAAGTTTTAGAGATAAGAGAGGGTATTGTAAGAAATAAAGTATACACCCCTTTACCCCAAAATTGGCATAATTTAAAGGATACTATCCCTGTTTCTTCGGGGGGATTACATCCAGGGTTAATACCTCAAATAATTAAAATGTTAGGAAAAGGTGTTGTTCTACAAGCCGGCGGAGGAATACATGGTCATCCAAAAGGATCAATGGCTGGAGCAAAATCCATACGTCAATCAATTGATGCATCATTAAAAGGAGTTTCTTTGAGAGAATACGCAAAAACACACAAAGAATTAGATGAGGCAATAAACAAGTGGAAAATGGAAAGACCGGTTTAAACTAAAACCCATTTAAACAAATAAAAATATTTATAAACAATTCTTATCAGTCTTATGTATGGAACAATTTACTTTTACTAAATATTCAAAATTTATTGTATTTGCATTAATTGTATTATTAATTTACGTTTCATATAAAATTGTTGCTCCCTTCATAACCCCTCTGTTAGGAGCAGGAGTTGTAGCAATAGCAACTTATCCATTATATAATAAAATTTATAATAAAACAAAAAGAAAAAAACTTTCAAGTATAATAATAATAGTTTTAATATTTTTATTTATAATAATACCATTAATTTTCTTTGCAAACAGATTATTAACTGAAACAATAAATGTTTATAATGCCGCAAATTCTATTGAGTTATCTGGATTTACAGACGATGTAAAAGAAGTTACAGGATTAGATATAAATTTTGAAAGACATATAAAAGAATCTTTACAAACATTATCAAACTTTTTCATTCTTTCGAGTGCAAGTTTACTTGAAAAAATGGTAAGGGGATTTTTAGATTTTTTCATTTTCTTTTTTACATTATTTTTCTTGTTAAAAGATGGGGATTTAGTAGTAAAAAAATTAAGGAAAGCTCTTCCAATAAAAGAAAGTATAGAAAAAAAGTTATTCAAAGAAATAAATGGAGTAGTTAGGGGATTATTAAGTGGGATATTAATCGTTGCAATAATTGAAGGAATAATTGCTTTTATAATTTTTACACTATTTGGTATTCCTAATCCACTTTTATGGAGTTTTGTAATAGTCCTTGCTGCATATTTTCCAATTATTGGGCCTGCAACAGTATATGTGCCTGCTGCAATTTATTTGACTATAGTTTCAGGAGTGACTTATGGGGGATTACTTTTACTCCTCTCCTTTGCATTTATCTCCTCATTAGATAATATAATAAAACCTCATTTAATGGGGAAAGATTCAAATATTAATCCTATAATAATACTTTTAGGGGCCTTGGGAGGTATAAGTTTATTTGGGATTCCAGGGATAATAGTCGGCCCATTAATACTTTCAATATTATTTGTGGTATACAGAATATACGAAGAAGAAAATGCTACTTAAACCAAAGAGATTGAATCTAACAACTGGGGGGCCCTTAGTTGTTTTGATGAATGAGAAAGATACAAAGAAATTAGAGCTTACTGCGTTAGATAGGGTAAAAATACACAATGGAAAAAAATCAATTAATGTACTCTTAGACACAACTCCAAGCAAGAGAAAAATTACTCCGGGAGAGATAGGCTTTTTTGAAGAAACAATAGAGAAAATAGGGTTACCTAAAAAGATAAAAATAACCCCTTCTGAGACTCCAGCTTCAATTGAAGCTATTAGAAAAAAATTAGATGGGAAAGAGTTATCTAAAGAAGAAATTGAATGTATTATAGATAATTTAATTTCAAATAGTTTAATAGATATTGAAGTTGCATATTTTGTTGCTGGGTGTTATAGTATGGGATTGACAGATAAAGAAATAGCATATTTAACAAAAGCAACAGTAAAAAAAAGTGAAAAATTAAATTTAAAGAATAAAATAATTGCAGATAAACATTGTATTGGGGGAGTTCCAAACAACAGGACATCTATGTTAATAACCCCAATTCTAGCAGCAGCAGGATTAGCAATCCCAAAAACTTCTTCTCGAGCAATAACAAGTCCAGCTGGAACCGCAGATACTATGGAAGTTTTAGCAAAAATAAAATTTAATCCCAAACAAATAAAAAATATAATAAAGGAAGCAAATGGTTGCTTAATTTGGGCAGGTTCTTTAGATATTTCGGGAGCAGATAGTAGACTAATAAAAGTAAGACATCCTTTAAGATTAGACCCCCCAGGGTTATTACTTGCTTCAATTCTATCTAAAAAATCAGCAGTAGGAGCTACAAATTTATTGATTGATATTCCAATAGGAAAATATGCAAAAATTACTTCTAAAAAAGAAGCAAATTATCTAAAAAAGAGATTTATAAAAATTTCAAAACAAATTGGAATAAAAGTAAAAGTTATCATTACTGATGGTTCTCAACCGATAGGTAATGGTATCGGCCCAAAATTAGAGGCAAGAGATATTTTATTGATCTTAAGAAGAGAAGCAGGGGCTCCTAAAGACTTAGAGAAAAAAGCAATTAGGATGGCAGACGATATCTTTAAACTAACAAAAATAAAAGCCTCGGCTAGAGAAATTTTAGAAACTGGGGCAGCTTATGAACAAATGAAAAAAATAATCAAAGCCCAAGGAGGAAATCCGAACATAACTCCTGCAAAAATAAAACCAGGGAAGTTTACTTATAATTATAATTCTACAAAAAATGGAAAAATAAATGAAATAAATAATATAGAAATAGCAAAAATTGCTAAATATGCGGGGGCACCAGAGAATAAAGGGGCAGGGGTATATTTATTTAAGAAGAAAGGTGAAACAGTTAAAAAAGGCGAAAGAATTTTTACAATTTATGCAGAAAATAAAGATAAACTAGATTTTGCAAAACTAGAAACAAAACATGCAATAATCATAAAATAGCCCCTTAACATAAGCTTTTTAAGGTTATTTGAAATCTCAAATTATATGATATATCTAAATCAGAGTGGAGATTGGTTTAATATTCCTTCAATTGTAATAGATTTATTTAGTTTTGTAGTTTTACTTTTAATTAGTTTATCAAGTCAAAAATATTATAAATTAAGTAAGGATAAAAGATATTTTTATCTTAGTGGGGCATTCTTATTAATTTGTTCCTCATTTTTATTCAAATTATTCACAAATTTAACTGTATATTACAATAGTTTTATAGAAACAAGTGTAAAAACAACAGTTGTAGTAACATTAGAAGCAATACGAAGTTATAACATTTTTTCTAATGTAACTTTTGCTTTATTCACCTTCCTTAATTTAATAGGGTTATACCTTTTATACAGCATATATCAACAAAAACAGTCTAAATCAAGCATAATTTTAATCAGTTATTTTATACTAATTTCTACATATGTAAGTAATTCAAATTATTACGTATTTCATTTAACTTCTTTGATATTCTTAACGGCAATAACCTCTTTATATTTATCTAGATATAAATTAAATAAGTACATAAACACTCAAGTACTTGCGTATAGTTTTGGAATTATTGCGATAAGTCAATTATTATTCATATTCACTTCTATATCTCCTGCATTTTATATGATGGGAGAAATAGTCCAATTAGGAGGATATGCTCTTTTATTCTTAATCCTTAGAAGAGTCATGAATAATGGATAGAAAAAGAAGTAGAACAGATATAATTCATGATATAATTATGTCTATCCAAAGAAAAAATGGTAGGATAAAACCAACCCATTTAATGTATAAAGCAAATCTTTCTTATAATCAAATGAGTTCTTATTTAGAAGAATTAATGGAAAAAGAATTAATATCTAAAACTTCTGAAAAGAATAATACTTATTTCATAATTACAGAAAAAGGATATAATTTTGCACAACAAATTATAGAAATGAAAAAGTTCGAAAGAACATTTGGATTATAAAAACGCCGAGACTGGGATTTGAACCCAGATGCCCTTTCGGACCCGGCTTTCAAGGCCGGTGCAATACCAGGTTATGCGATCTCGGCATAATAAAAAATAAGAAAAAATAGACTTTTTAAATCTTTACATAACACCAATTATGTGATAAGCAATCCTTGTAGCAACTAAATTGGGATCCTCTCCTTCTATAAACTCCCCTACAACACAATAATCGCCTTGGTTATATATTTTATTTTCAGTTCCCTCTTTCAACCAAATAACCATTCTTTCTGGAGTAGCATCATCACAAGTCATTAGAGGTAAATGTAACTCTCTTGATTTATCATTTTCTTCAATAACTGCCAACCAAGTGTTTTCAGGGCCTTTAAATTTCTCAACCAATCTATCAAGACTTAACAAAGAAACAACAATTTGGCTGCCCGTTTTAGTATCTAAATCAATATCCCTCGTTATGTACACCATTTGAGAACCTTGGAATAAACCCCTAAAATTCACTGTAGAAATATTGATTAAATCTCTTGGCCCATAGGGATAAGGTGTTTGATAATTTTTTACCTCTTGCATTATATCATTAACTTTGTAAGTTATACTCCAATTCAAAAAATGATCCCCTTGTGGATTGATCATAAAATTATAAGTATCTAATTTACCTACATAAGTATATGTACTAAACTCCCCATTAACATTTTCTTGTGTGTTAAATAAACGATCATTAGCAAATGCAGTTAGAAAAACCACAATTAACAATCCAAACCATAATATTCTATTGTCCATCTTATATCACTCCAAATATCTTATAAGTCAAACCATCAAGGAATTTATTAATATTTCCATTTAGATAAATACAATTATTCTCTCTTACTATTTCAGAATTTGAAATTTTATTATTTAAAACCCAAGTAATTTTATCAGAATTACAATCTAATTCATCTATTTCACTAGCAATGACTTGCTCATATAATAAAATAAATTTAAAATTTTCAATGTATTCTTCATTATTTTCAGAATAAATATTTATATCTCCATTTCCAAAATCCAAATCATTAACATCAAAATCAATTTCATTAGGTAAATAATTAAAAACCCAATTAGATTTTATTTGATTTATATAAGTCTCCCAACCTCGATCTGTTTTAATAAATTTATACCCATTTATTTTTTTAGTACTAGAATCTCCGCTGTACATAAATGCAACACTACTACTAACCATTAAAATTATAATAAATAATCCAAAATAAACTTTATTTTTATCTTCCTTTTTCGACATAAATTTAAGACAAAAAACTAGAATAAAAAGCTTTCTATTAAATTATTAAAAAATAAAAGAAAAAAAGAAAAAAAGTGGTTAAGTTTATTGAACGATTAAACTGTCACCAGACAATCCACCAACAGCTACTTTGTTAGCAGCTCTTAGTGTATCAGCTTGTTCCCAACCTGCAACAACTAAAGCAACTTGTCCATTCATGGAAACCATTTTTACAACAGCTTTATCTTGTGCAATTGTGGAAGCACCTTCACATGCTGGATATGTTAATCCCATAAAGCTTGCAGTCAATGTATTTACACAAGGACCACCAACTAAGATTAAGTTTGTATATCCGCTTGCAGCTGAATCAGCTTTCAACACAGCTTCAACTTCGCTAGAAGATGCAATTGTGTATACTTTGAAAGTAGCTTCAACATCTTGGTCTGGTATCTTTATTTCAACCTTATCTGACGCTGTATTTGACTTTGGATTAACTACAATTGTACCATCAGCCAAAAGAATATCGTATTCTCTTGCACCATAACCAGTTCCATCAATCAACAAGTCAGAAGTTTCAGCTTCACCTTCAGCTTGTAAGTTGTCATTACTAAAGTTCCAAGGAATTGTTATATTCCAATCATTAGCAACAAGTTCTATATTACCAGTTTGATTGTTTGAAGCAGTTGTACCTGTATCTCCAGTTATGTCATCGTCATCATCATTGTACTTGAATGTAAATGATGTTCCTGCTGTGTAATGTTCACCATCGTCATCTTCACCCCAGAATTGCCAAGTTGGAGCTACACTGTTTGCACCAGAATAATCAGTTGCATTATTTACAATGTATATTGTATGGTAGTCAGTTCCAGCTAATTCAAAGTAATCACTATCTGCAGTAAATATTGCTACTGCCTTATCATTTACAGTAGTTGTATCATCTGCATCATCTAAGTCACGAGATTCATCAAACTCAATACTTATACCCATGTAGTTTTCAGTAGTTAAACTATCGAAAACTATTGCAGCATAGTTATTTGGGAAAACTACAGATTCACCAACAGTAATTGGTAATGTTTTATAGCTTTGACTTGGTTCTAAATCATCTGAGTTCCATCTGTTTGTTATTCCTAAGAATGTCAAACCTGATGCGCTAGTTTCAATATCCCAAACCCATGGTGATTGACTATTTGTTTTGTAGTCTGTAAATAGTTCAAAAGCATCCCCATCTGATACTGTACTTGATACACCTTGTTCGGACAATTTTAATACAGCTGAACTTTGAGTTGGGTCATCAGCTGAACCTACTACATCTACTTCAACAGCAATATCATCTCCAAAATCCTTTTCAGCATCTTCTGAAATGATCTTCTCTTCACCATCTACATCAACAGCAGCACTAGTCGAATAAACTCTTACAAGTTTAACTGTGTGGCCTTTATATTCGAATGTCTCACCAGTATTCAAAGATACAGATTGAGCCACATCTAATGTAACACCATCACTTGCACTAATAGTACTTACATCAACTTCCATTCCTAAGAAATCTATGGAAAGTGTTTTATCTGTGCTTACCATATTGATAGGTACTACATCAGTAAATGCGTATCCATAGTCAAGAGATGCAGCATCATAAATCATATATGGTTCTGCACTCATTTCTTCTTGTCCACCAGTAAGGCTAGTTGCAACAAGTGCACCAGAACTAAAGTTAATTATTTCTCTAGCTGTATAGTCAGTACTGTTTACCCTAACTTCGCCTTCAAATAGAGTATCAATCATACCACTATCAATTTCTCCGAAACCAGTAAGAATGTCTGTACCATTCAAGGATATTTTGTCTTCACTATCATCGTCACTATTGTATGCAAAGTCTTCTGACGCTGTTACTGAAGAACCGAAATAACTAACTAATTTTGTTCTTGCAGCATCATCGTTTGTACCTGCAGCTGCACCCACAACAAAAGCTGTGTTTACATAGGCCCCATTCTTTACAAATGGTTCAGGTAAACTACCTAAATCAGCAGCTAGCGCTCCACCTAGTGTTGATAATAACATACCAGCACCAGCACCAACAGCTGCAATTTTTCTTATCATTTTTTTCATCTGAAATCTACACCTCCGTCCAGATTATATTTTCTTTTTTCACACGTTCACTGAAATCACTGCTTTAAACTATTTCATCGTCGTCAAACTAAGTGTTATTACAATTAAAACAAAATTTTCCATTTATAAACATTTATAGGCTAGAGTATACAAAAAACCCATAAAACCCTCAAATTTGGGCATTACAGGCCGATTTAAGCTATTTTCTACAAATAATAGCAAAAAACCTGTCTCCTGACGATAACGTAACTCTCTCAGAGTTTATTCCCGTCGAACAATCTCCAATACGAGCAGGACTCCCTCCATATAAACATTCTACTTCAAAAGTTACCTTTTCATCAATATAATCCATCGCAATAGCAGCAGATTCCATTAATTCATTACAAGATCTTATATTTCCTTCACAACAATCTATGACTTGAGACCCAAAATCACTATTTCCAAGACTTAAAGAACCTAATGAATTCACTAGATTATTAGCTTTCATACTCAAAAATATATCTTCCGTTCCATTTTCCCCCCCATTAAGAGAAAAAATCAAGAAGAATAACCCGATCATAATTATCAAAATAACAATAATCACTAATCCCATTGTTTCAACTTGTCCTTTTTTATCCATTTTAACCTTTTATGATGATCAAACTGTCTGCAGTTTGTTTCATACCCACCACTCCACAATAAGATTAGCTAATCCAAATTTCCCAATTCTTGGGTCATATAAACAAATAGGACTATTAACTTTTCTTATCTCTCCACGATTAGTAGGATTATTATACAAAACAATAATATCTCCAGAATCAATAGTTATTCTTTTGTTACCAAAGTCATATCTATCACTAATCTCACTAAATGCTCTAGCTTTCAATAAATCAATACACCAAACATCTTCAATACCAAATCTTGAATATTTTAATTCTGGCATATTCGGAATAACATCTATTAATTGTTTAAACTGAAAATCATTATATTCTGCAATCTCTGCTTCTGAAGAACTTATACTAAACCTAAAAAATAAAACCATCCCTAAAATTAAAATAATAAAAAACACAAAGATTACTAAAATAGTTTCTTGAATACCTATTTGCGCTTTTTTGTTCATCAGTAAACTACCTCACAATCATGATCACTTAATCTAGTATTTGCCCTTCTCAATCCTTCAGTATCAAATTCAAAATTTTGTTCATTTAAACTATTTTTAATAATATTAAGTTCTGCACTTATATCTTCTCTAAAATTACTACAATCAGTAGATCTATCATTTTTATCAAGATAAATATCCAATAAATTAATCCATTTATCAATAATTTTATCAAAACTACAACTATATTGTTCAGCACTAGCAAACGCGGCACCATAAACTAATGTATCATCAATTAATGGAAACTCTTCACTGTCAATAAAAATACTGTTTCCTTCAACACAAACTATTTTCTCCCCATTAATTGAATTGGGACAATATCCTGAAAAACCTTCAAAGAAAACTCCCACATTAAAGTTATTTGAATTTCCTTCGTTGATAAATTCTGGAAAAAATCCAGGTTTATTTGAATAATATTTTTTAGAGTTATCAATAATAAATAATAAAGTATCTATCCTAAATGGCTTCTGCAAATCTCGACTCCAAAACCACAAATCTTTACCCCTGCCAGAACTAGCAAAAAATATCGAATCTATTTTCTGGCCATACAACCCATTATTAATTATAATTTCATCACAGTTAACATCCATATCAAAATCAAAATTAATATCAAATTCTTTATATTGAGTAGTTGATTTTAAACCACGAATAATATTATTCATTGATCTTGCTATCTCCACAGATTCTTTCTCTTTTTGTAAATCAATATATTTGAAAGTGAAGAATAAAAAAAATCCGAAAACAATAAGACCTACAATAATCACAAAAATAATATTAAACTGTAATTCAAACCCTCTTTTATTCATAACTAGAATTGAGAATTAGTGTTTAAATATGTTTTTATCTAACTTTAACATTATTACCAATATTTTCTAAAACAAGATTTATTTTTCCATCTCTTGTTATATCACAAACAGTTCCTTCAACAACTAATCCTTCAATAAAATCTCTTTCCCACTTAGAAGAATCAACATCAGCAAAATAAACATTATAATCTTCTAAATCAGAAATAGCAATTACTTCTTTTAATTTTGTATTTTGTATTTTGTCTGCCTGGTATTCTCCAACAAAACAAACTTCAGGTATAAAACTTGGCACATTAATTTTATCCAAAGAAATAGTACTACCATAAGAATCATGGTAAACTTTTTCTACATTTCCTTGAATGTTACTAACAAAAGTTCTATATTCTACATTTTCTCCAGTCTCTTGTAAATTAATAATAACCCTTATCCCAAAAAATAAGATTAAAATTCCAACTATAGCATAAAAAACATAAATAATTGGTTGACTCATTAATTGTCCTTTTTTCATTTTAATAACCATTTATTATGATGATCAAACTGTCTGCAGTTTGTTTTATGGATAAATTACAAAGCTTGCTTCATTATCCCATTCATCCGTACATTTAACAAAATACCTTGTAGATCTCCAACTAGTTGTATGTTCTAAAGCTAATGTTTTTTGATCATCCCCACTTCCAATTCTAGATAATGGAGGTACTGGTAACATTAAAGTTCCATCATCAAATTCAAATGCTTGTGTTTCATCACTAAATACACATTCAGCTTTTTCATCCAAAGAAATATATAAATTACCTCCACTACCGAATAATCCTTTAGTATATAATCTTGTCATTCTTGGAGCACCTTCATCAGATAAAACATAAAAGTTAATACTTTTTTCAACTTCATTATAAGCCATATCTCTACATTTAACTGTAATAGTATGCGCGTTTCCAGCAACGCTACCACTTAATGGATTTTCAATTTCTACACTATGTTCTAGACCAAAATTAATCCATTCATTTGATCCATCAATCTTATAATTACAATCACTAATTACCCCTAATGAAATATTTATATTTGGAGTACTATCATATATCCTATCTCCTTCTCCAGGATAAGTAATATTCATACTAAATCCTGGATAAACAGTAAACGAATAATTAATTAATTTTGAATTACCATAATCATCAATACATCCAAACACATAAGGATAAACACTAGCATTTGCATTATATCCTTGTGATATTAATTCTACGTCTATTTTTTGATCATCATTAAATTCAAAATTATTACTAAATCTATAACAATCATTAGGTAATGAAGATCCTGGACAACTTGTAGATCCATCAAAATTGAAAGTACTTGGTAAATCAATATAATTTGAAATATTATATCCATACTTACATTCAGTTACACTATCTACTCTATCTTCAACAATAATTCTTAAATCAATTTGATTAGTTCCTTCCGGTAAAAATACTCTATTCGAAGGATCAATTTCAATAATTTCCGGAGGAATCTCATTTGGTTCTTCACCAAATTTCATTTTAATGAAGTTCATATCGTCATTAGGTCTATTTACATTTCCATTAATGTCAGTACATTTAATATAGAAAGTATTTTCACCATTCATTTTTTGTTGGCCAGTTAAATTGAATGCTAAAGAATGTTCAAAAGTATATCTTCCTTCAAAAGTATATTCAGCTAACATATCATCGTAAGCTTTTCCATCTTCAAATGATCCTCTACATTTTGATTCTTCATCTGTTGTTATATTTAATTTAACTCCATTAGCATCATACCAATCAAATTCTTCAGTCTCCATACTATGCCCATTAACTTCAGATTCACCAGTAAATAAATTATCTCTATCAAACATTTCTAATTTCATACGAGTAATTGTAGGAATTCCAGTATCAGTAGGATTTGCTTCTAAACAAACTCCATCTGGTCCACCATCTCCTTTAGATTCCCAAGTACAATAATTACTATCCCCTCCAAGTATACCACATCTTTTTTGAGAACAGAAGAATTGTCCTTCTAACCCCCCACATTCACTACAGTGGCTACTATCAGTATAAGCCTCTTCAGGAGAACAACTTCCTTTAGCAAAAGATTCTGAAACAAAGAATACTGAAACTACCCCTCCAACTACAGTTAAAGCAGTTGCTAATGCCCCTGTAATAATCGCAGTTGATCCAAAAGTTGGAAGTAATCCAAACCCAAAAACAAAAGTTTCCCCAGTATATGCAATTGCTCCAGTTGTTAAATAATAAGCGATACCACTTACCAATCCTGCACCAATACCATACCCTTCTGGGCTAATATCTGGAATTTCTCCATCTTCATTCCCTTGTTGTATAACTTCGTTACTTGCTCCTTCCTCTAATTCATACTGTACTGCCCTAGCAATCGCAATAATTGAAGCTAAATTATATTTTCCGTCTTCAACTTCAAAAGAATAACCATATTGATCAAATTCTTCATAACCTTGATTAGAGGCACCCATTAATCCAACTGTTAATCCAAATACTCCCCAATAAAGTAAACTCTGTGATGCACTAACTGCAACAGTACTAGCACCAACTCCTTCACAAAATCCTGGGGCACCACCGATAAATACAGTTGCTGCCTTACAAAGAGCCCAAGCACCTACACTAATCCCAATTGTAGTTCCTAAAGCTACTGCAGCCCCAGCCAATAAACCTTCACCAGTACTTCCTTTTTCAAAATGACAATCCCCTAAAGCATTACATTCTTGTTCAGTACACATATTAGTAGATGAATCTCCTCCAGATCCACATTGAGAACATCTATCCTCGGTGTTTATTGCAGGAGGATAAATTGGATTACAAGATCCTAATGGTGCCCATAAATCTCCATCATAATAACACATTTGTACACCTTGACTATTCCCTAAATCTTCACAAGTTTCCCCACCACCAAAAGTACCTGGAGGTACAGTACCATAAAACCAATTTCCGTCTTTAGGTGCACACCAATCTCCAAATGATAAAAACACACTTCCAATTACAGGTAAATATCCTCCATAATCTAGAACTCCCCCACCTTCTCCACAAGTACCACAAGCTTGCCAATTATTATTTATAGTTTTAGCATTTATACGAGTAACATTATCTCCTTGAATAAACTTACTACCATCTACACAAATATCCTCACTTCTAACTAACTCTTTTTCAGATTTAACTTCTCCCTTATCACAATAAATAATAGATTCTGATAAAAAACTACTTCTTTTATCATTAGTAAATTGTCCTTCAAAAATTTTCAAACACATAGATTCTCCATTCCTAAAACTATTAGGTTCACAATTAGGACAATCAGTTACACAATCATTAGACTTACAATAAGCATTTTCTCTTCCACCTTTATTATCTGCATCAAAACAAGATTCATCAGGATAATTACAATTTCCAGTTTCTTGGCCATTTGGTGATGTTGCAACTCTTCCAGTCCTTCTATCTACTTCTCCAACTAATTCTTCCATATTACCATTAGAATCAAACCAATAAACATCTTGATCGGCAAAAGAAATTAATTTTGCATCCCCACATGCAGTATATGCATGACTTTCATAACGAGTATTACAAAAATCTCTTTCATAACAATATTGATCTTCAAAGAAAGTTCCAGAACATCCACCTTCAGCAGTTTGATAAGAACAAGAACTAGATTCAACACAGCATCCTAAAGTTTCAGGTGCTGCAGCTAATCTACATTCCATAGGATCTACTAAACCAACTTCAAAATCTCCAGGGCATTCTGCTCCTTGCATAACTCCCCTTTCAAGTGTATCTTTACAACAACCTAATTTACATTGAGCAACATCTCTTTCTTCCCTATTAAACCATTCTCCCCCATTTTCTTCACATTGAGCTTTTGGGTAATTAGATAAACATTCACCAGAAGCAGGAACACACGTCCCTAAATCACAACTAGTCACTAAATCACAAGATCCAGTTCTTGAATCTTCACAATTTGTAATACTAGTTTCACTTTCAATACAATATTGATTATCACTTGTTTTTACACAACAACTTTCAAGAATTGGACTAGCAGCAGAAACATTTTCAAAACTATAAATTGAAAATATAGAAAATACAATTAAACAAGACATAAATACAGCAATCCCTTTTTCATATTTTTCTAACATGTTTTCAAAGCTACATTAAATAATATATCCTCCCTATTAGGTGCTGGAATTAATAAGTGATAACAATCATCTTCAACCGGATCACAATTATGATGTAATAAAGTAACAACATTTCTATAATTTCTCATATTATATAACTCTACTCTAAATGGAACTCCATCAATATTACAATAAGAATTATATGCTTCAGAAACACCTTCAAAATCTCCGTTAAAACAACTAGCAATTTCTGCAGCCATTTCTTGAGCTTGACCTAAAGCAATATTTAATTCTGCCATAATTTCAGTAGCAGTCGCAACATAATCTCCTTTTTTTACCGAAAGAACATTTGCCCCAGTGTAATAAATTCTTTGTCTAACATAATTTTCAGAAATACTTGCATCTCCTAAAGAGAAATCATTAATATTTTGAATAATCCAACTATTTCTATAAATTTCAGTTCCTTGATCAATACAATCTACTATCTCTTGTCTATGGTCTGTCATGTACAAATTAAGTTGAACACCTAATGCATCTAAACTTGGTAATCTTGTTCCACCATCACATGTCCAAGCATACACAACTGGAACACCATATGAATCCCTACTATAAAAATTAGAAACAATCGGAGAATTATATCCTCCTTGATTTGAAACATGTTCAATCGCATCCATTAAAGTGATTTCTACACATCCTTGAACAACATCTTTTACTGGTTCAATATCTGCAGAAGTAAATAATCCAGAAGTTTCGGTATTAAAAATTCCCCCAAGTATTTCGCCCCTGAAGAAAAAAAGTATTCCAACCAAAGCTATAATAACAATTCCCAGAATAATAAAAACAGTTACCTGACCTCTTTTGTGCATAACAAAGAAATACTATAAGAAACTTATAAATGTTTCTGTTAATCGTTGCTAACTCTCGGCGCTAAAATGGTTGTTAGCTGTAATTTATCTTGAACTTTGTATTCAACTTGTAAAGGATAATCTTGACCAAACTGTAACAAAACATGATTAGCTAATCTTCCACCTTTTGCAATTTTCTTTAAATATTCAATTGAGTATTTTGCTCTTATAGAATCAGCACCACACTTAATCACCCCACCTTCCCTAACATTTAAATGAGATTTAGCATCACTTGTGTTTCCAACAGATTCCATAATTAAATTTTCTCTACTTAAATTTAAAATGATAGAATCAGAAATAATATCCATATCATCAATTGCATCATTAAAAACTGCAGTATTAAGTTCTATAGAACCAGAAAAATCTAGATTAGGAACTTTTTGGTCTTTTTCTTGAATTTCTAAAAGAGCAAGATTAAATCTTCTTGTAGTTTCTCCTTTTAATTCAATTTTTAATTTATTAGTTTCTTCATCTAATTCAAAAATAACATTATCACTTGGTTTAGATCTACTTAACACTTGTTTAAGATTATCTAAACTCACAGCAATTGTTTCTTCCCCACCAACATTGTATTCTATAAATGAGCTACTTAATAATCTAAAAATAATCATTGCGACATTTGCAGGATCCATTGCAACAATTTCTAATTTATCAGAATCAAACTTTATTTTAACATCACTAACTAAATCAGAAATAATACCAACACTGTCTTTCAATAATCTAGGTTCAGCTAATACAAATCTCATTTTAAAGAAGAAAGACGTAGTTGCCTTTTAACTATTATTATTCTAAAGAATATATTAATATGCTCTCCACCGATTATGGCATTTTACACATTCAAAGAACCTAGTTTCTGATTCATCGCTAGATCTAGTTTGTAAGGTCCAATAATAAGCGAATTTACCTTTACATTTAGGACATTTTTCCTTAATTTTAGGTAATGTTTCTACTTGTTTATCCTGCACTTCAATTTGATCTTCTTTAGATATAGCCACCCTTTCTTTTAATACAATATTTTCTGGTTTACTCCTAGGTGAATAAGAGCAACTCCTACATTTCAATTTTTTTCCTTCTGGCAACATCATTGTGCCACATTTTGGACAAAACATATTAGCTATCATTGTATCAACTCCGTGAATATTATTTTTACCCAACCCAATAATGGAATCTTAAAAACCGCTTTCCCAATAATCTTATTTTCTGAGATCTCAGTTTCTTGAAGCTGTGGGTAACTTTGAGGATTATTGTCTCCTTTTGTTTGGAAATAATAATCTCCTTCTTCTCCCCATTTGTTCACTACCCTATGTATAACGGGGTGTTTTGAATTTGCTTCAAAAACAATCACGTCTCCTTTATTTATATCTTTCGATTCTTCTCCAACTAAAATCATAATATCTCCTTTATTAAATCCATTTTTTAAAGAATAATTATAAAATTCTGCCTTAGAGATTTCATTATCTTCATACCAAGCTCCATTTTCTTCCCACCAACTATCAAAATTTAATCCATTATGTTCCATACTTCCAGAAACAACTGCAACAATGGGATAACCTGTACCAAGAATTAATCCTAACCCGGCATAAATAACAAATTTTACTAGAATAAACGCAATAACAAAAGAAACAATCCAACTTGCTAAAGAATCACTGTGCCAAATAAAATTCCAAGTATCTTTAAGGATTTTTTTTGTCTTCACTTTAAAACTTCTTTAATTTTTCAATAAGAGCCAAATTTTTCTTTCTTAACTCTTCAGCAGCCTTCAAAAGCATCTTTTTAGGGTCTTGTTTACCATCACCATCAACAACTAAAACAGGATTACTAATAAGTGGATGTTCAATATTATATCCTGCTAATTTAACATCAGAATTATTCCACAACTCCTTCCTTAATGCATTAGCAAAAGTATGATCTTCACCAATAAGCTCAACACTTATTGAATTTTTGTCAGATTTAAGAATTTTAACTTCCATTTTGATTGAAAAACAGGAAAAACAGGGCCTTTTAAACTTTTCTATTTATTCTTTTTTTAATAAATCCCCAATTGTAACGGTCGGATTTCCAAAATTGACTTTCTTTTCCGTTTTTTTAGTGGTTTCAACACTCTCAATAAGGTCTATTCCTAAGAATACTGAAAGCTTTTTAGCTAACTTAAATGTGGGTTTTAATCCGCCAGTTTCTAAAGATTGGATAACTGATTCTTTTTCTGCGAGAGCTTGAGCCAAATCTTCTTGTTTCATCCCTTTTCGTTCTCTAGCCCTTCTTATTTTATCTGAATAATCATTAACAACCACATCAACATACTCTGGCCTAGCTGTCATCTCTTGCATTTTTTCAATTTTTTTATCAACAACAGGTTGATTAATTGCAATAACACTCCCATGTTTAGAACACTCAAGACAAACTTGCACAATAGCCCCTTCAACTATAGAATCAACTAATTCCCTTTCTCTCCCACACATTTCACAACTAGCCATTTTAAAAAAAGAGAATGCAAGAGATTATATTAATTTTTCTATATCTTCAAGGTTATGCAATCCTTCAAGCTTAATTTTTTCATTTATTAGAATTGTAGGCATTTCCCTTATATCATTTAATAATACAAATGAATCAACTACACTTGCATCTAAATCTATAGGTAATGGAATTAACATTATATCTGTCCCATACTTTTCTTTTAAATCACTAAGGATTTTAGATTGCACATTCTGCATTTGTTTTTCTTCATCAGTTAAAGGTTTATCCCTATAAAAATAAATAATAGTATCATAATCTGCATCACATTTGTCTCTTAAAAGAATGCTATTCAACCAAAAATCTATTTTTAATAAAGTATATTTTTTCTTCTCACTAACTAATTTATCACCAAGTCTATTAAACTTTTCATAAATATCAATTTTTTTCCCTTCTTCATATATCTCATCTGAAAATTTTAAATTATCATCAATAGCAATTTCACAAAAATCTTGATCCATTAATCTATAAAAATCAGTTCTTAATTTAGAATCCGATAATTGGAATTCTAATTCTTCATATCTATCTTTAACTGATTGAGTTCTCCAAGATTCAATAAAAACACCAAGTGAAACTCCAACTAAAAAAAGGATTATAGTCCAAACTAATGCCTTCCCAAATGCACTTTTTTCGTTGTGTTCACTTACCATTTAGAATAACCTCGTTTCCACAAATATAGTGAAATTATTAAAAGTATCGGAAATGCAGCCAAATAAAATAAAGAGAAAAAAACAAATGCAAAATCTACCTTAATTTCGGCTTCTTTAAATGTTCTAAGGGAATAAAATATAGATATAGCAAAAAGAGCAACAACTACAACTGCAAAAAAAGTAAAAACACTAGGCAACAAATAAATTTCTGATAAATCTAAGACTGCAGAATTTTGTTCTATAGAATATCTACTAAACAAAAACCAGTTATATAACTTATCCAATATTACCCAAGAAAAAACAAAAAATCCAGTAAATGAGATAAATAGATGAGCCATAAAAAAAGGAATTACAAAAATACCAAACATATTATAATCTTTTTTTCCAATTGCACTCCAATGTTTTTGTAATGTTTGAAAACCCCCCACATTCCACCTAATTCTTTGTCTATACCATGCTTTAAATTTAGTAGGGGCAACCGTAAAGACTTTGGCACGTATAGCCATCCTCGTTTTCCATTTATGCCGCAATAGATTCCAAGCAATCTCAATATCTTCAGTCATTATATTTTTATCAAATCCTCCAACATCTTCTAACGCCTCTTTTCTATAAGCGCTTAAAGATCCAGGAGTAACAAATACTGCATGTAGTGCATCTAAAGTTTTTCTAGTCCAAGCAATAAGAACATATTCCATTGCTTGGCATTTTTCCAATAAAGTTTTTCTATTTTTAACTAAACATGCACCAGTAACAGCCCCAACTTTCTCATCTGCAAAATATTTCATTACTTCTTTTAAGGCATCTTTTTCAAGGTATGAATCTGCATCAACAATTGCAATAAAATTATGCTTTGCTTTCTTTATAGCTTTATTAACAGAATCTGCTTTTCCAGAATTTGGCTTAGAAAATATAGTAATTTGTTTATACTTTTTCATATATGTTTCAACAACTTTTAATGTATTATCTGTACTCTCATCATTAACTACTAAAATCTCTAATTTATCATCTGGGTAGCCATTATTAAGGAGAGAATCAAGAGTGGCAGCGATAGTTTCTTCTTCATTATAAACTGGAACAATAACCGTTAATCCCTCTAAAAAATCTTCACCAGGATTTTCAAAAAAATCATCTTTTATTTTAAAATAAACTATAAGTGCTATCAAAGATACATACATTGTAGTAAGAATATAAAATAAATATATCCCAGTTAAAACTTCCATAATTGAGGGAATTTAAAAACAGTTATAAATCTTATTATGACTCGTTTTCTTCTTCTTTACTTGCATTATCTTCTTCTTTTTCAGAAAATTTTTCAACAAGTTTTTCTTTAAGGTCTTCTTCCATAACATCAAAGTAATCATAAAATTTCTGAGTTAATTTCAAAACCTTAGTTCTTCCAAATTTTTCAGATACTAAAAATCCTTCATCTTTTAATCTTTTAATATGATCATAAGCCTTATTCCCTCTTGTATTAATAACGTCTGATTGAATTGCTGGTTGTTTGTATGCAATTACTGCCAAAGTTTCTTGTGCAGGCAAATCTAATTCTGCGTCAGTTAATAATTTTTCAGTTAAATATAAATAATTTTTGTGTATGTTTAATTTCCATTTATCTTTTTCATTAACAATTTCTAAGGCCCCACCTTTTTTACTATAATCTCCTTGTAATTCCTCGAGAGCCTGACGAATAAACCCAATACTTCCAATTCCACTCATTTGACTTATTTCTTCAATGGAAAGGAATTTTCCCATTGTGAATAATACTGCTTCAATTTTATTTTTTTCTTCAGTCATTTTAAACTTTAAACCTCAAAATCGCAGCTAATCCCCCGAGTTCTTTAAGTTGTTGCCCTTCCATTGTGTCTAATGAAATCAATTTCGCAACTGCACCAATAGATTCTGCTTTTTTTTCAAGTTCATCTAATTCTTCATCCCCAATATCATCAGAGATTAATAGCACATCAACAGCCCCCATTTCAAGAGCTTTCATCACATCTTCTTTTTTATAAACTGCCTTTCCTCCACCTTTTGTAGAAAGTGCATTAAAAAATCTTTCCATAATTTTCTTTTCTTCAAATAACTCTTCTTCAGCTAAGAGATCTTGGCTTTTATCCACTAATTCTTTTAATCCAAATTCTCCAGTATAACTTAAATCTTTAGTTCCTAAAACTTTTTCCTTAAGCCTAGTCTGTAAATAATCTCCTGCTAAAAATTCATCTTTAGTCATCCCAGGCCCACCAATTATAAATCCTTTTAATTCTTCCATTGCTGCAAACTCATCGTTAATTGAAGCACCAATTCGTTTATAGAACTCATGAGCAGCCTCTTCTCTTAAACGAGCATACCTCTGCTGGCTCTGCCCTCCCTTAGTTGTTTTTCCAGGAACATTAGAAGTAAAACTTGCTATTTCAGTAATATTCTTTCCCCTCATCATTCCAAGAGTAGCTTCTCTTTTGTCCATAACCAATAAAGCAAAAGTTTGAACCTCCTCCATCATATCTTCTAAAATATCTGTAACGAAAGATTGATCACATCTATACATTCGAATGTTTAATGGTTCTGGGGGTTCAATGCTAAATATTTGAATATTTATTTGACTTTCTTTGTCACTAATATTTCCAGCAAAAACTGCTAAACCATTTTCAGGAGTTTGTTTAAATAATCTTAAATGTCTAATTATTCTTTCTAAAGAATCAATAACATTTTGCCTAGTTCGTTTATCTTTAATGTTACTTGCAGTATGTTGCTCTTCAGCAATATGATTTATAATTTTAATAATATTATAACCAGCAGGAACATATACACTAACTAATTCTGTATGTCTTCCTCTAATCCCTTTTAAGGAATTAATAATTTTTTTCAATTCTCTTTTCTTTTTTGGATCCATAGCCATCTTAAAATACAACCTTTAGTCTTTCACCCATTTTAATTTCTTTAGCTTTCGTTACTGCCTTTAAATCATCTAGACAGGTAACCAAAATTTTATGATCATCATCGGATATTGTTAAAATAATCTCTTCAGTTAAAGATTTATTATTCTTTGCTTTTTCTTGTCTAACTTCACTTAAGACCTGAATAAATTTATCCCAAGTCTCACCAAAAATAATATCATTATATTTTTCATTAAATTCTGGCCAACTAGAGATATGTATGCTTTCTTTCCCTTTATCAAAGTATTGATAAATTTCTTCAGTGATAAATGGTATTATTGGAGCAAATAATTTTAAAGTATTTATTAATAAATAATTCAAAGTATACTGCGCACTTTTTCTTTCTTCATTTCCTCTAACATCTGGATTATATAACCTATCTTTAGCAATTTCTAAATAGTTATCACAAATTTGGCTCCAGAAAAATATCTCAGTCAACATTTTAGCTTTAGAAGGTTCATATTTCTCAAAAGATTCACTTACTTCTTTTATCAAATTATTAAATTTATTCAATATTCCTTTATCAATTAATGTTAATTCAGGAATTTCTCCATCAAAATCCCCTAAATGCATTAATGAAAATTTACTTGCATTCCATAATTTATTAACAAGTTTCTTAGCATTATCTAATTCTTGTTCGGGGAAAGCAATGTCATCCCCAGTTTTCGCTAAAGCGGATAAGTATCTCAAAGCATCTGCACCATATTGTTTTATAGAATCTTGAGGTGAAACAGAATTTCCACGAGATTTAGACATCTTCTTCCCATCTTTCCCTAAAATCCATCCATTAATAAATAATCCTTTCCAAGGAGCCATCCCATAATGTAAATGGCTTTTAACAATAGTATTAAAATTCCAAAATGTGATTATATCATGACCACTCCTTCTAATACTCATTGGTTTATTTTTAATTCTATCGTAAGCAGGAGTTCCCTTCAATAAATCTTTAACAATTGTAGGAGTTAACGCAGAAGTTGCCCAAGTATTCATAATATCTTTTTCAGGAATAAATGATTTTCCTTTACATTTAGGGCATTGTTTTATTTTTGGTTTATCTGTTAATGGATCTACAGGTAACTGAGTTTTATCTGCTAAAATAATTTCTTCACAATCTTTACAATACCAAACTGGAAAGGGAATACCAAAAGGAATTTGTCTTGAGATGCTCCAATCCCACTGTAAACCTTTAATCCAATTATCATACCTATTTCTCATATATGCCGGATACCACTCTATTTCTTCTCCCCATTTTACCATATCATCTTTTAAATCCAAATATTTTATGAACCATTGTTTAGAAGTCATAATTTCAATTGGGGTTCCACATCTTTCATGAGTATTAACTACATGACTAATCTTATTCTGTTTTAATAACAATCCTTCTTTTTTTAAATCTTCAATAATCTTTTTTCTTGCTTCTTCGACATTTAATCCTTCATAATTTTTTGCGATATGAGTTAATTTTCCATCTCGAGAAATTGCTTCTTTTATTGGCAAATTGTAAGCCTTTTGCCATTCCATATCTGTTTGATCACCAAAAGTACAACACATAACAATCCCAGTTCCTTTTTCAATGTCAACTTTTTCATCTTCCATTATTGGAACTTCAAAATCAAATAAAGGTACTTTAGCAGTTTTTCCTTTTAATTTTTTATACCTTTTATCTTTTGGATTATAAAATATAGACACACATGCCGGTAATAATTCTGGTCTTGTAGTTGCAATAACTAAATCCTTACCTTCCACTTCAAATTTTATATCATTAAAATAACTAGAAAATTCTTTATCCTCTAATTCAACTTGGGCGATAGTAGTTTGACATTCAGTACACCACAAAGATGGAGCTTCAATCCTATACTCTCTTCCTTTTTCATATAAATCAATAAAAGATTCTTGAGAGACTCTTCTAGATCTTTTATCAATAGTTGAATAAAATAAATTCCAATCTGCAGAAATCCCTAATCTTTTTGCATCATCAATAAATTGAGGAATAAACTCTTCTGCAATAGTTTTATTACAAAGCTCAACAAACTCATCCCTATTCATAGATTTAGAACTCACTTTTTTTTCTTTTTCAATTAATTTTAGAGTAGGTAAACCATTATTATCAGTCCCGAAAGGATTCAAAACATTATATCCTTTCATACGTTTATATCTTACAAAAAAATCTTGTTGTGAATCTCCAAATGCATGCCCCATATGAAGTCTTCCAGAAATTGTTGGAGGAGGAATATCTACAGAATAAATCTTTTTATTAGAATCAACTTGGAAATTATAGATCCCGCTTTCTTCCCAGGATTTCATCAATCTTGGTTCTGCTTCTTTAAAATCATACTTTTTAGGCATTTCCATAGAAAACAATCCCCTAAATAATTATATAAAACTTTCTCCTAGTCTGTGCTTATCTGCCTTTTTTTCAAACTTGCGGCCAAAGTAAATGGATCTATAACTAACCCATCTCTAGCCGCAACTGTTTGAATATTAGTTCTCCGTTGTATCTCTCTAGCTTGATAAATTGGGTTTTCTTCGATTATTCTTTGCCCAAAATGTGTTAAAACTGCTAATTTTGGCCTTACAGCAGAAATTATTCTTAAAGAATCATCCGAAGATAAATGATTCTCATCACTATATCCAAAAGGTTCTAAATTATTCAAAATTAATATATCACTCCCTTTCAATTCTTCAATTAATTCTGGGAAAAAAACAGTATCCCCTGTATAACCTATAGAAAGATTTTGAGAGATTAATTTAAATCCAATATTTGTAGGGTCTTGATGTTTAGTTTTTAACGTTTTTAATTCAATATCGTTACCAAATTTAACACTATTTCCTGCTTCTAAAGATAAAAATTTATCCAAACATTTTCTATGAAATCTTGTAATATATGGCCTCTCACCATCCAATCCCACCATAACTGATTTACTTGCAATTAGAATCCCAGATCTATCTAACCCATCATGGGTCATAGCACTAATAACTGCATTAAGATCATTACAATGATCTAATTGAGAATTACTAACTAAAATAACATTATTTCCCCTTAAATTAACCCCATATTCTCTTGCCTTAACTAACGCCCCTGGTCCCGGATTAAGATGAAACTGAACATTTTTGAGTCTAATGACTATTCCCCCAGAAGATCTTAATTGTTTATTAACAGCCAATCCTCCGCCTGCAGTTCCGAGAAAAATTATCTCATTACTATTAATTTTACCACCCCAATAATAAAGAATAAGACTCTTTTATTAAGACTTTGTATTTACATTATAATAAACGTAATATTTAAATACTAAGTTTTAGTCTTTCAAATTTAGTCGGGGTGGTAGCTCAGCTGGGAGAGCGCTAGACTGAAGATCTAGAGGTCGGGGGTTCAAATCCCCCTCACCCCATCTCCTTATTTTTCCAATAAATTTATAAAAACTTAATATAACAAATAATTAGAGGTGATTAATTAATGATTTCAAAAAAAGGTGCAATTGAGCTTTCTATGACCACAATCATTGTTATTGTAATTGGAATTACTTTACTAACATTAGGATTAACTTGGGTTAGAGGAGTATTCAATGATTTAGGAGGCATTACTACAGATGCATTTGATGAAGCCGAAGGGGCAATTGGAGATCTTTCACAAGTAGACGGCGCATTAACTGTAACACCAAACAAAATAAGATTAAAACAAAATAATGGTAATACAGTAGATGTAATTGCAGCACATACTGAAGATATTGATCTTAGTGCTTATACCCTAAAAGTGTCTTCTCCAGCGGATGGAAAAACAGAATGTGTATTTGCAGATAATGAAATGACTCCAACTTCAAAAACATATAATTTAGCTTCTGGGCAAAGTGTTAAAGTAACAATGGTAATAATTGATCATGGAGCACCATTAGGATTTAGATCCTGTAATGTAGAAATTGAAGGTACAGAAGAGAATGATCAATTAGTAATTGAAATGCAAATGGAATAAATTTATATACTTCTTTCTTTTTTTTAATTTCTAATGAAACTTTATAATACTTTATCTAAAAAACTAGAATATTTTAAACCAATAAAAAATAAACAAGTAGGGATTTATTCTTGTGGACCAACTGTTTATTGGTATCAACATATTGGAAATTTAAGAACTTATATTTTTTCAGATATTCTAAGAAGAGTTTTAGAGTATAATGGATTCAAGGTAAAACAAGTTATGAATGTTACAGATGTTGGCCATTTAACCTCAGATGCAGATACTGGCGAAGATAAAATGGAAAAAGCTGCGAAAAAAGAAGGAAAAAATGCAGTAGATATTGCTAACCATTATTGGAGCATATTCAAAGAAGATTTCAAAAAATTAAATATTCAAGAACCAACAATTTGGACTAAAGCAACTGAATATATCCAAGAACAAATAGAACTAATAAAAAAACTAGAAAAGAAAGGATTTACTTATAAAACTGAAGATGGGATTTATTTTGATACTTCTAAATTTCCAGACTATGCAAAATTTGCACGATTAAATATTGAAGAATTAGAAGCTGGAAAAAGAATTGAAATTGGAGAAAAGAAAAATAAAACTGATTTCGCTTTATGGAAATTTTCTAATAAAGATGAAAAAAGGCAACAAGAGTGGAATTCGCCTTGGGGCGTTGGATTTCCAGGATGGCACATAGAATGTTCAGCAATGTCAATGAAATATTTAGGAGAAACAATTGATATCCATACTGGAGGAGAAGACCATATTCCAATTCATCACACAAATGAGATAGCACAATCTGAAGCCGCCACTGGGAAGAAATTTGTAAATTATTGGGTACATGGTGCTTTTTTATTATCAAAAGGAGAAAAAGTTTCTAAATCAAAAGGAGGTTTATATACAATTGCAGACTTAGAGGAAATTGGTTATGACCCATTAGATTATAGATATTTATGTTTGACTACAAAATACAGAATTCCATTAAATTTTACTCTTGAATCATTAGATGCAGCAAGAAATTCATTAGAAAAAATAAGAAATAAAATTCAAGAATTAGATAATAATTCAAAAGGAGATATAAATGAATTCAAAAACTCATTTTTAGAAGCGATAAATCAAGATTTAAACATGCCTAAGGCACTAGCAGTACTACAAGATATACTAAAAACAAATAATTTAGGTGGAAAAGAAAAATTAATATTAGTAAAAGAATTTGATAAGGTTTTAGCATTAGATTTAACAAAAGTAGAAAAAATAAAAATCCCAAAAAAGATTGAAGAATTAGTAGAAAAACGTGAAAAAGCAAGAAAAAACAAAGATTGGGATTTATCTGATAAGCTAAGAGAAGAATTAAAGATTGAAGGATTTGTGGTAGAGGACACTGAATTCGGGCCAAAACCTAAAAAAATAAAATAGAAACGTTTATAAAAAGAGTACTTTCACAAATTCTACAGGTTTAAAAAATGAAAATACAAGATACACAAACAAATGTATTGATAGATAATACTGCTAAAAAATTAAAAGAAATTAAAGAAATTAGTAAACCAGAATGGGCTAATTTTGTAAAAACAGGCAGAGCAAAAGAAAGACCTCCAGTAGATTCTGATTGGTGGTATGCAAGAACTGCATCAATTTTAAGAAAAATATATGTATTAGGCCCCGTTGGGGTAAATAAATTAAGGGTAAAATATGGTTCAAAAAAGAATAGAGGCCATAAACCAGAAAAAACTTACCCTGGTTCAGGAAAAATAATCAGAGTTATCTTACAACAATTGGAAACTGCAAAATTAGTTGAACAAACAGAAAAAGGAGCTCACAAAGGCAGAATTCTTACAGCAAAAGGAAAATCATTATTAGATAAGAAGTAAAATGACAAGAAATATACCAAAAGGGAAGAAGATTAGATTAGGAAAATTAGGAAAGAGATCTAAATGGGCACCTTTCTGGATAGTACCAAAAATCGCCGGAGTTGGAAAGAAAATACATCCTTCAAGATTTAGTGCTGGTAAAAGAAATTGGAGAAGAACTAAAACTAAAGCGTAAAAATGGAAAGAATTTATAATATCCCATTAAGGAAAGAGTATCAAAAAGCTCCTAGTTACAAACATTCTAGCAAAGCTATGAGAGCAATAAAAGAATTTATTCTAAAACACACTAAAGCTGACGATGTTAAAGTTGGAAAATATTTAAACCAATTAATTTGGAAAAATGGGCCTAAAAATCCACCACATAAAGTTAATGTTAAAGTTGTTGTAGAAGAGAAAATTGCAAAAGTAGAATTAGTTGATGCACCAGTCGAAGAAGTAAAAGAAGAAAAGAAAAAACCTGCAGCTAAAAAAGAAAAAATCGAAAAAGAAGTTAAGGAAGAAGTAAAAGAAGAACTTGAAAAAGAAGGATTAAAAGAAGAAGTTGCAGAAAAAGTGGCTGAAGAAGTAGTTGAAGAGTCTGGTGAAGAAATTGTTGAAGAAGTAACTGAAGCAAAACCAAAAAAATCAGCAGAGAAAGTTCCAACAGCACTAGAATTAGCTAAGAAAAAAGAAAAGAAAGAAACTAAAAAGGTACCTACAGTGGCCGAATTAGCTAAAAAAAAGAGTTCTAAATAATAATTTTTATAAATTACAAATCATTTTCACTTACATGAAACCTAAAGGAATATTAATCTTTGGTCCTCCAGCAAGTGGAAAAGGTACTCAAGGAGTATTATTATCAGAAAATTCAGAATTCTATCATTTTTCAACAGGAGAAATGTTTAGAGAATTAAAAGAAAAAAGTAATTTAAACAAGTTAGAAAAAGATATTCTAAAAACTATGACAATAGATGATGGAAACTATGTAAGTGATGAACAAACTTTAGCATTATTTAAACAAAAAGTAAAAGAATTAAAAAAATCCAAATTCCTTTTAGACGGCATTCCAAGAACATTAATACAAGTTAACCCTTTGAATGAAATAATAAATATTCAGGCTTTGTTATATATCCAAGTTCCAGAAGAAGAATTAATTAAAAGATCTCTAAACCGCGGGAGAGTAGATGATACAAAAGAAATAATCAAAAAAAGGCTTAATATTTACAAAGAGCATACTCATCCAATTTTAGAAAAATATTCAAAAAAGGTAATAATCATTAATGGTCATCAAACGCCCGAACAAGTCCAACAAGAAATTATGCAAAAACTAAAAGATTCAAAACTATTATAAACAGTTTATTTAAACTAATCCTTATGGAAGAAAAATTCCCATTTGAAAAAATTGAAAGAAAGATTCTAATAAAAGCAGAAGAAATTACAAATTCAAAATATGGAAAAATTCCTGAAGAAAGATCAATAAAAGAATCATTAGAATATGGAATTATAAATATAAATAAATCTCAAGGTCCTTCTTCCCATCAAATTACTGATTATGTTAAAAAAATATTGGAAGTTGATAAAGCCGGTCACTCTGGAACTTTAGATCCAAACGTAACTGGTTCATTAGTTATCGGACTAGGTAGGGCTACGAGAGTTATTCATAATTTATTAAAAGCAGGAAAAGAATATGTATGCTTAATGCATCTACATACAAAACAAGATGAAACTAAGATAAGAGAGATAATAAATTCATTTGTTACTAGAATTGAACAATTACCCCCAGTGAAATCTGCTGTTAAAAGGCAAAAAAGACAAAGACAAATATATTACATTACAATTTTAGAAATAAAAGACAATCAAGAAGTGCTTTTCAAAGTAGGTTGTGAAGCAGGAACTTACATTAGAAAATTATGTCATGATATTGGATTAAAATTAGATACAAAAGCACATATGCAACAATTAATTAGAACTAGGGTTGGCCCTTTCAATCAAGACAAGATAGTTTCTTTATTAGAATTAAAAGATGCTTATGAATTATACAAAGAAGGAAATGAAGTAGAACTAAAAAAAATAATCATTCCAGTAGAAAAAGCAATACAGCACTTGCCAAAAATATGGATCTCTGATCAAGCAGTTGACCCATTATCCCACGGAACAAATTTAGCAATCCCGGGAATAATAAAATTAGAATCCGAAATAAAAGAAAATGAAACAGTTGCAATATTAACATTAAAGAATGAACTAGTTGCAACAGGAATAGTAAAGTTTTCTTCAGAAGAAATATTGAAAAAAGATAAAGGCATAGCGGTAGATGTAGAAAAAATTTACATGATCCCAAATACTTATCCAAAATATGAAAAAACAAAAGGATTTAGCTAGTTTTAACCTTACTGTGGTTCCGAAACACTTAAATAAGCAAAAATCGAATTTTACACTAGATGTTATTTTTAAAAAATAAAAAGGAGGTGTTCTAATGGCTAAAAAGAAAAAAGTTAATAGTTCTTGGAATGTTTGGGCTTTTCATTTAGCATGGATCCTTGCCGTGGTTCTAGCACTATTTGGAGCACTAGGTGGAGTATGGGTAACAATGCCGATCTGGTCATTAATCCTAGTAGTATTAGGTTTAATCGTGGGATTCATGTTTAAATTAGACGATATAGTTCCAATATTGATCTTAGCTATTGCACTTGCACTTTTCGGTGGTTCGAGTTTAGCAGTTATCCCATATATTGGTAGCTTCCTAAACAATATAGTGGCTTACTTTGTAGGTTTCTTAACCCCAGCAGCATTAATAGTTGCTTTAAGAAAAGTGTATAAGATGTTAAGCTAAAATTTTTTATTTTTTTTATTTTTTTAATACAAAAAACCTTATAAATACCTATTCTACAACAAAAAAATACACGCGGAGGTGTAATACAAATGATAGTTGTTAAATCAAAAATAAAAGAATACGTAAAAGATTGTAATGTAGCAGGAGATTTTGCTGAAGCATTGAATAATGAAATCAAAGACTTAATCAAAAAAGCTGAAGCAAGATGCAAGGCTAATGGTAGAAAAACAGTTCAAGCAAGAGATTTATAATCTCTTCTTTTTTTTAATTTTAATCTAGTTACGCTTGCCAAACACCACAAATTTCTTTATAAATAATTATCAATAATAAATAGTTATGAGCAAAGCTAAAGGTACAAGGGCAGAACGAGAATTATTTCACCTATTTTGGAAAAATAATTTTGCCGCAATAAGATCTGCAGGTTCTGGTTCAACAACAATGCCTGCGCCAGACATTTTAGCTGGGTCCAAAGATAAATTATTTGCAATTGAATGCAAATCAATAAAAAACGAAAGACAACATTTTCCAAAAAAAGAGATCCAAGAATTGATAGAGTTTTCTAACACAATAAATGCGATCCCTTATGTTGGGATGAGATTTGATAATTATGGTTGGTTCTTTTTGGATGCAAATAAACTTGAAAAAAATAAAAATGAAAACTATACAATTACTTTAAAACACTCTCAAACAAATGGGATAAGTTTTGATGAATTAATAGGAAAACACAAACAATTAAAACTGAAATAACCTCTCTTTTTTTATGAAATGGTTGTTGATATCTATTGTATTATTAATTATAATAGGCCAATCAAATGCATTTTTAGAAATTTCCGAGATTATGTATAATCCTGAAGGGAATGATAATAATAAAGAATATATAGAATTATATACTAATGAAAATATCCAAGATTATAAGATAAAAGATTTTACTTCAGAAGATTTTTTAATATTAATTAAACAGACTAATTCAAATTATACTTTAATTGTTGAAGAAGGATTCAATTATACTAATATTAATTCTACCATTTACACGACGGGGGCCACAATCGGAAACAACTTAAACAATGATGAAGATTTAATTCAAATATTTAATAATAACACATTATTAGACGCAGTTCATTATTATTCTGAACAAGGTGCAGAGAATAATGGCAAATCTTTGTGTAATTTAAATAATCTTTGGCAAGAATGCACACCAACTCCTGGCAATTCAAATCTCCAAGAAAATCTAATACAAATTTACACCTTAGAAATAACTGAATTTTTACCTGACCCCGAGGGATATGATTCTGCACCAATGCCAAATGGAGAATGGATAGAATTTTTTAATTATGGAGATATTGATTTAGACTTAACAGGATGTATAATAAAAGATAATGCTAATCATAACCTTATAATTTCTGATATAACCACATATACAAGCATAATTCAATCAAAAGGATATTTAGTGGTTTATACTAATAATAAATCTGGGTTTTTGAATAATGAAGGATTAGAAGAAATAAAATTACTATCCCCAAATGAAATAGAAATAGATAAAGTAACTTATTCAGATTCAAAAGAGGGGAATTCTTGGTCAAAAATTGAAAATGTTTGGCAATTAACAAAACCATCTCCAAATGAAGAAAACCCAAAAAATCCAGAAGAAAATAAAGATTCAAAAATAGAAATAAAAAATATTTATTTGGGTAATGATGGAACTGCAAAATTTGGAGACAATTTAAGAATAAAAGTTGATATTTACAAAGGAGACGAAACAAAAGAGAGCATACAATCCTATATAGAAAAGGACAATAAAAAAATAAGTAAAGTTACATTGTTTAATATACAAAAAAAATATTCTGATAATACTTTGACAATCCCTATCCAAATTTTTCCAAATTGTAATTTAAAAGAAAAAGAAGGAGAATATTCATTAATTATTGAAGGATTAAATACAAGGGATGAATCAATAATAGAAATAAAAGGAATAACTGAAAATTTATGTGAAAAACAGTCTAATATATGCTCAGAAGAAAATTTATTATCTTACTTGGAAGAAACTGGATCCGAAACTATTATAAATTCTGACCCTTCAACAAACGAAATAATATATGAAGCACAGAGTAAAAAAAATTCAAGAAGTGGAATATACTTCTTTTCATTTGTCCTTGTGCTTTTAATAATACACTTAATAACAGAAAAATGGAAAAAATAAAAGCAAATGCAATTATAGAAATCGCTGGTGCGCCTAAAGAACATGTAGAACAAACCATAGTGAAAGTAATTGAAATTATAAAAGCAAATAAAGAACATGAAATAATCAAAAATGAAATTTCAGAACCAACAGAATCTGAGTTTCCAGACCCAAATAATGCAGAAAATAAAATAAAGATTTGGTCTACATTTACAGAGATAGAAGCAGATTTTCAAAGTTTTGATGCACTTACAAATTTTTGTTTTGAATTCATGCCCTCTTCAATAGAAATTTTAGAACCTTTAGAATTAAAAATAGATGCCCAAGAAGTAAATAATACTTTAAATGATATCTTAGCAAGATTACATCAACAATCCAAGATAGTAATGGAATATGCAACACTAAAAAAGAAAATCCAAGAAGCTGCAGCTAAACATGCCGCGGCAAAAAATCAGGATTTATCTTAGTTTTTTTCTTATACAAAAAATATACAATTCCTAACAAGATTAATAATCCAATTAAAACAAACCACCAGATACTAATACTTTTTTCATCTTTTGGAGGTTGACCTGGATCAACTACATCACCAGTACCATTTAATACAATCTCTTCGGTTTTAATTTCTATAAATATAGGAAATTCAATTGATTTAGATTCATAATCTATTTTTAACACCCCTTCATAGTTTCCAGGCATTGCATCTTTTATTTGGTTAACATATAAATATTCTTTAAAAGAATCCCCAGAATTAAATGAACTTAATGTTTCTGTTTGTAAATCTATTACTTCTGCAAGATTCCCAGTTAAACTAAATATAATATTAGTTAAACTCAATCCAACATTTTTAATTGTTACGTACCCAGACAAATCTTCTTTTTCTCCCAAAGAAACATTAAATTTATCAACGTCCATAATAAATTCAATTTTAGACTCATCTACATATGTAATATTTTCTTCAATTGGGGTAATATTTGATTCATCTTGTGAAGAAATCCAGATAGGAATAATAAAATTATTTGTGCCGTATTCTAAATTAATTTCTGCTTTTTCTTCATTATTATATAAAAACTCGCTAAGATAAATATCAAAATAACTTGAGCTTTCGGAAATCCCAGACACATCTGAAATAGACAATTCTAAGAATGAATCTTCAGTAGTAATAGAAATATTTGTAATATCTCTGCCTAAATTTTCAAGATAAACCCTTAAATTATTTTGTGAACCAATATCATCAATTTTAAACCCAGCCGGATTGATAAATAACAAAGATTCATTTGTTTCAATTAAACTAAAATTTTTAGAAAAACTATCTTGTTTTAAAAATCCATTGTCGTAATAAACTACATCCTTAATCATAAATTCACATTCTTGAGATTTAATATTTTTATTAATCCCAAAAAAAGAATAATAATGATTTGTTCCTAATTTTAACAAAGAAGGGGCAATTCCAATCGGAGTATTATTACAAAAAAGTTTGATATCCCCCGTAGATATTTCCTCTTCTAATACCCCATTAATAAAAATTTCAGCTTGTAAAGTTTCGCCAGAAAAATAGTTTTCTTTTGCTAAATTAGTATCTATTGAAAATGCAGAAACACTCCCAAATACAAAAACTATAATTAAAAGAATATAACATTTATTCACTTTTTCCTCAACAAATCCTTAGCTTTTTTCAAAGATTGATCTAATTCTCTTTCTAATCTATCTCCTTTCGCATCACCAGCATTTTGAGTGGGCATAGATGTTCTAGTTGGAACCCTTTGGGCAGTTGAAGGATAAGAGGATAAAGCAGAGTTCCTAGATGGTAAAGGTCTTCCACCCATTGGAACTTTTGGTTTTCTTTTACTGAAGAATTGTCTATATCCTAAATAACCACCAGCTCCCCCTAAAATAACTACTAAAATAACAATTAACCAAGTAACCCAACTCCCTCCTTTAGAAACACACTCTCCAGATTCACAAACTTCCCCTTCAGCACAATCAATATCATAAGTACACCCTGCTGTTATTGTACCTCTCCATTTACATTCATTACTTTCACAAACGTAACCATCTCCACAATCAGAATCAAAAGAACAACCTCCATCTGAAACACATATTCCTAATTCACAAATTTCTTCAGGAGAACATTCATAATCATATTCACATTCTGGACTTGATAAACACTGGCAGTTGGTACAAATTTCATCTGTTCCAGTACAATCTGAAGTAAATTCACACTGTTCCCCAGAATTAATTACTGCATTACCACAGGAACTAGTTATATTAGTAGGAACAACAGGAGTATAAACTTCATCCGTTAAAGCATAAAGAACCATTGCAGTGGTTTTAACATCTCCATCCCATGACCCATCAGATCTTTTTTGTTGGAATTTTAACCAATCTATTGAATCTGAAATTTCAACATTACTTTCTTCTAATGCAAGAATCGCTAAAGCAGTAGTTTCTTCTCTGCCTTCCCAAGACCCATCTCCAGAACTTTTCTCATCAGCTAAAAAACTAGAATAAACATTATTTCCAGTTAACATATATAAAAAGATATTATCAATTACCTCACTATTACAATTAGATCTTAAATAAGGGAAAGTATACGGATGTTTTCCAACACTTTCTAAAACCCAAGAAGCATACTGAGTAACTGTACACCTACAACTATTCGAACTTCCATGGAAACATGCATTTTCTATTTCTAAGGGTTCATTTTGATCAACAATATAATAATCTTGTCCAGATTTAAACAATAAAGAGGTTTCAACACTTGTATCTCTACAATTTACACTAAATCTTTCATATTCTTCTGCAGATCCCCCTTTTATACATGCTTCAAAATTAACCCAATTCTCTCCAACATTGCAATCAGAAGGAGAAACTATTTTTGTTTCATTTATAGTAAAAGTTCTTTCTTGTTGATTTTCATAATAGATTTTACAAGTAACTTCCTCATCATTATCAACTAAAAATTGAATTAACCAATCTCCGCTAGTTAATACTTGTTCTTGATTAATCTCAAGCCATTCAATTTCCGCATCTACATTTTCTCCACTTTTATACAAAGCTAAAACAGCCATAGCAGTGTCATATGCATCACTATTCCAGTTATCACTATAATCTTTTAACTGGTTTAATTTTTGTACCCCGGGTCTAATATCATATCCCCCATTTTTTAATGCGAGAATAGACCAAGAGAGGGTATCAATATCACTCCCCCAATTGGTTGCAATCATTTCATTATGCAACCATTCAAACCCTTTATTTAAACTAAAATCATCAGAAGTTTCATTTGCCCCTAAAACATTAAAAGGCATTATAATTAAAAATAACACTACAAAAACAAATAGCATACCTCTTTTCATAATAATAATAAAGAAAAGTTATTTAAAAATTTAACTCTTTTGTATTATAAATATGCCAAAACTACCTAAGGAGATAAAAAGTATAAAATACCTAGCAGAAGGTAAAAGGTCTATTGTTTATACTGGATATTTAAACTCTCAAAAAGTTTCTATAAAAACCACACATCCAAAAAGTGAAGCTAAAGGAAGAGTCTCAAATGAGGCAAAATATTTAGTAAGGTTAAACAAGAATAGTATAGGCCCAACTTTAATCTCAAAAGGAAAAGATTATATTATTTATAAATTTGTGGATGGTCAATTGTTTACTGATTATCTCAAAGAAAATAAAAAACCTTTTTTAATAATAAAAAAAATATTACAACAATGTAGAACACTAGATAAATTAAAAATAAACAAATTAGAATTTACAAGGCCAAAAAAACATATTTTTATAAAAAAGAACCAAGTTACAATGATTGATTTTGAAAGATGTTATAAAACAGACAATCCGAAAAATGTAACACAGTTTTGTCAATTCTTAATGAGAAAAAATACAGAAAAATATTTTAAAATTAATAAGATCCAATTAAGACAAATTTTAAAGAAATATAAAGGCAATCAATCAAACAAAAACTTTGATGAAATTATTAGGTTTCTTGAACATTCTTTTTCTTCTTCATCTTGAAATAAAATATCCAAAATCCACTAGTTAATCCTATAACTAACAAGGTAGCAATCAAAATATTTCCATTTAATCCATCTGGACTTCCAGTAACTGCTCCAGTTAATCCTTCAAATATTATAGAATTTATTGACACTTTAGTCTTTAGATTTTTTTCAACTTTTTGATCATCATAATATAATGTAATCTGGGTATCATATTCTCCTTCTTTTACATTTTCGGTGTCCCAGTAAGCAGTTAGCTCCTTTTTAGATCCTCCCAGAACATCATCTGTTGCACTCTTGAAACTATCAACTTCTTCCCCCATTTGGGAAAATACAAAATTCGTATAAACATCGTGAATCGTATCGGGCCATTGATTTTCGACTAAAATATTAAACTTAGCAATTTCACCTAAACTAAAATCTTTCACATATATAGAGATAACATCAACTAAAGATTTTCCAACCATAAATTCTCTCAAAGCTTCAGAAACCCCCCCTTCATATATAACTTTTAGTTTTGCATAATATTTTCCAATTTCAACTCCTTCGTTCCAAACGATTAGTATCTCTTTTCTTTCTCCAGATTTAACACTAAATGAAGTCCCTTCAATATTTGCAACTTTCTTATCATTTATAGAGTTATAAACTTCAATAATAGGTTTTGCATCTTTTATTGCATTTTTACCAAGATTGTTTAAAGCTACTATAAAATCAACTTGATCCATCCTCCCTGTTTCAGTTATCAAAAGTTCAGATTTTGCATAATTTCCAGGATAAGGAACAACAACCCTCAATTGGTGTACTACTGCAGTACTCGCCCCTATAAATGTCCCCCCCATATTAGAACTTTTAGAAATTTCACGTGCTATTATCTTTATATCCTGTTCACCTGGAGACTCAATGAAAGAAGGCAAAAGTAAGTGATATTTAATCGAAGCTTCTTTTTGACCAGATAAAAAAGAAATATCAGATTCTTCCAAATTCAAAGTACTCCCTTCAATCAAATCTTCAATATATATTGCAACGTCAAGATTACTTCCTTCTTCATTTAATAATTTAAATTCTCCATCAAATTCCAAACTAGATTCAAAATTTATTGTAGACCTAGCTGGAGAAACCCCCAACCCATAAACAATATTAATTGAAATAATCAAAACTAAAAAAGATACAAAAATCCATTTTGTATTCCATTTAATCATTCTATTAACTCCGCCATAAAAACTACAGTTGAATTTTTATCTCCAGAAGGTTCATAACCTAAGATATCTACCAAAATATCCACTTCTGCACTATCTGAAGCATCATCATATTCTAAAGAATCTATTACAACAATCGCCCCACTTGGCATATTCGTCCAATCAAACAAAGAGCTTAACCAATTAAAAGAACCAGGTTCTGAGGTTACATTATCCACTTTAAACTGGTATGCACTACTCCCAAGAGGAGATTGTGAAAATAATGAAGTAGCATTTATACTTATATTAATCAAACAATTTCCATCGTTTTGGATTAAAAATGGAGGAGGTGAATCATCAGCAGTATTATTTGTTGTGCCTGGCCCCATAGTTCCAAAGTTTATTCCATTGGTAGTAGCACTTATCTGAACATAACTAGCAACTGTAAAATTCCAAATATCACTAAAACTACCAAAACCATCTCCATCATAAGCTCTAACTTTCCAGTGATATAATGTATCTAAACTTAAATCTGATACAGGAGTATGACTAGTCCCACTTACTCCTTCACCAGGAGGGGAGAGATTAATTATTGGACTACTAAAATCCAAATTATTATCAACTAATAAGTGATAGGATAAACTATCTGAGTCAGCATCTACACTAGGATCCCACTGAAATAAAGGAGTTCTATCTGTTATTGTAACATTATTTAAAGGACTAATTAAACTAACTTGATTTGGGAGAGAGTTTAATATTGTAACACTAAAATTCTCCCAAGAAGAAGCATTTAAAATTCCATCATAAGCCATACAATTAAAAGTCCAATTTTGATTTTTTGTTGTATTCAAGAAAGAAATATTTACTACATTTACTTCAACTGATTGACTAAATGTTCCTAACGAACCAGTTACATTTAATATCCCATTATTATACCACTCATAATAATAAGTAATATCATTTGCATCAGAATCTGTAGCATTACAATATCCAATTAAATCATTAGAAGAATTAGGGTTTAGAGGACTAATTCTTGCAGATTGAACTATTGGTGCATTATTACCTCCAGTTAGTATTATATTCAAAAATTTATTAGTAGTTAAATTTATACTAGTGCTGTCACTTAAATATGACCCTGCATTATCAGTAGTATTAATTGTATAATTACTGTAATAAGTATAAGTTGTAGGAGTATACGAGTATTCTGTTAAATTTTTCCTAATAATCCTCCCATTTGCATTTGTTAATTGCGAAAATTCTAAAGCATTTGTATTGTTAAATCCGCTAACATTTATATTTTCCAAGGGATTTGTACCATCAGAAACATTTACATCTAAATACCACTGTCTTATAAAATTATGCCCCCCACTTTCTAAAAGAATTGTGTCTGCTGTTACATTTAATAAAAGAGTATTGTTCCCACCAGAGTGCATATAAATATCTGCGCCTGCACTTTGTACTTCCATATCAATCCATTTAGTTCCACTTGCACGTATAATATAAAATCCCCTATTTGTAGCATCTATAAAATTATCAATAAATGTATTATTATAACAACCAGTATTAGGATTTGTTTCACACAGATAAAACTCATAGGTAGGTGCAAGTTGGCTATTATTTGCAATGATATTACCTTTCCAAGTATTATTAAAATGAGCCCCAATGACCCTAACACCCAAATAGCCCGCACCAGTAATACGATTATATTGATATAATCCTTGGCTAGCCCCAGTAAAATAAACTCCTGCTCCATAAGAAGAGGACTCCCAATTGTCAGTAATATTATTATATTCCACTATTGTATAATTTGTAACACTAATCATAATTCCATACTGAGTATTTTGATAAATATTATTATGGCTTATATTGCTCCTTTCGGGGAATACCCCACTAGCAGCAACAGACCGAACATATATCCCATAAAGAGAGTTATTATACACTTCATTTCCATAAGCAAGAGTGTCTACAGAACCAATTAAAATACCATGCTGAGTATTTTCATAAATAGTATTATTATAAACTTTATTATAAGGGCCCGCATAAGAAGTCCAAACCCCTACAGAAATTCCAGATTGAGCATTACCATAAACAGTATTATTTATAAAAGTGTTATTCATTGTATTTGCTCCATAAATTAAAATCCCACTAGCCCCAATCATACCAGAAACATTATTATTTTTAACTAAATTGAATGAAGAACCAGAATATACCAGTATTCCATCATCAGATAAACCTGATATTACATTTGAATCAATAATACTATTATTTGCATCCTCAACTCTAATTCCAAAGTCTCCCAAATTAGTAATATTATTAAAAATAACTGAAACGTTTTGAGTCCGATAAGGCCTTATTCCAGTTGCCGTAGACGAAGATGAATTTTCAACCCTATTATTTGATATAACTGAATTTATTGTATACGCAGGATATATACCATACTGGCCACACCCATATATAATATTATCAGAGATATTATATCCCTGGCCCCTAACAAGATAAATACCATCATTCGTAGTATTATGGATAACATTCTGTATTATAGAATTATTTTCCATATTTACATAATCTCCATCGGAAAGATAAATCCCTCGAACTCTTGCATTTATTGTATTATTAAAAATAAGATTATTATTAGCATCCCCCCCAGATAAGATTCCATACTCCAAATCCTGTATAACACAATTTTTTATTGTAACATTATGTCCATTTTGTAAAAATATCCCATCTGTTGTTGTAGTCCCTCCTGTTCCATCAATCATAAATCCTGCGCAATCCAAGGTAAAATCTCCTTGGCCAGATTGTATTGCAATCCCATAAGAACCTGAACAATCAATTAAATCCCCTGTTAAAGTATTATCAGAATTAATAACATCCCCGCAAGAGGCACTATTTCTTGCATAAGCTTTTTGACCACCAAAATCAAACTCCAAGTAATGTCCTCCAGACGTTCTTACTCTGCTGCTTTCATATCCAGTTCCAGGACAAGAATAGTTACTTACCACCACAGTATTATTCTCCCAATAAGAATCTAATATTTCTCCATCACAAGTAATATCCAAAAACATCAAATCATTTTCATCTCCGACAATCCCCCAGGTAGTTCCGTTTATAGGAGTAATTCTTAAATCTGCAACTCCTGTTGTGTTGAATATTACAGTCCAATTTTTACCCACTACAGGAAAACTTTGGAAATTTAATATTGTAATACTAATTGTATAATTTTCATTAGAGGTGGGGGAAATCCATTCAATATAATCAATATTTCCATCTTCATCTAAATCAAATGCATCAAAATTAACTAATTTCCCAGAAGAATCTTTTAAGTTTACACCCCCATTAGTTCCATCTAAATATGAGTAAGCACTAATATTTGTATAATTTATTGGACTAATTATTTCTACTTTTTTAGCATCATTTTCTAAATTTGTTTCAATACTAGTTGGGCCAGGTAAATAATATGTAACAATTAATTCTTGAACTGGTTCTGCAATTAAAATTTTATTTGAAGGCTCATGAACTACAAACCCAGTAAATTTGAAGAGATTTATTAAAAAATTAAAAAAAGATTGACTAAAATCTTTAATTTCAAAAACAACATTTCCGGTTATTAAATTTTCTGAAGTTCTAATAACTCGTTTTCCATCTAAACCTATACTGATTTCTTCATTATTAGAAACCTCTAAAATTGAGATATTTATTGCATCTTTTGGTAAGTCAAGTTTGAATCCTTCAACTTTTTCTTTAAACTTTATTGTTCTTTCTTTTTTAACCGGCTCATTAATTCTAACATAATGTTCTTTTTCAATAACTTCAGAATCAAAAATAATATTCTCACTAATATTAATATCAGTATCCGTTACTTCCGCAGTTGTATTTTCCCATAATGGAATGCCAAAAGTCTCATTTAGTTCCTCTAAACTAATATTAACATCTATTGAATCATTTCCTATTATTTCTAATTCAGAATCATTAATCTCAATAACATTAGTTATATTATCTCCTATTGAATCATTCATAACTATTTCTAATTCAGAATCATTAATCTCAATAATAGGGGGAATATTTTCTTCAACTATTATTTCTTGAATAATCTCCTGCGAAGATTCTTCTACAACAGGTTCTACAATTTCATCAATTTTTAATTCTTCCTGCGCAGGAATCTCAGCAGTTAAAAAAGCATTATAAGAAAAATATCCTAAAAATGAGAATAAGAATAATATGCCCAATAAGATTGGCAATATTCTAAAATTATTTGAAGGTTTCTCTTTTCCTAAATATAAAGATTTAACTTTTCCATTCTTTGTTCTAACACTCTTAAAGTAATAAGGTCCAAACTTCTTTCCATCTCTGCAGATATATTTTTTATAAACCAACAAAATCCCTCTTTTTGGTAATTTACCTACAAAGGAATAGCAAAATTTTATATAAAAACCTTTCTAAAAACAGTTTACCTACAAACTTTATCTTTTTTTCTTTCTTTGTTTTTTTGAGAATTTCCTCATAAAATAAACCATAAGTCCTAATAAAATGAAAAAAACAATAATTTGTAAATAATCCATATATTTTTCTTGTATTATACCCACTTGTTCAATAGGAGACTCTATTCTAAATAGTCTTGCATCTGCATATTTATTATCATTAAAAATAATTTCTGTAAAAAATAAATAATATCCCGGTTCTATCTCACTTGGTATTCTAAAATCTTCGTAAAACATATTATTTCCTTCATTTAAATAAAGTTTCTTATAATTTTCATAAACTCTATTGTTATTTAAATCAGACAAATAAAAAGAAGCATCTGCAAAACCATCAATACCCAGATTAACAATACTAATTTCACCCTGGATCATTTCGTTTGGTTTATACAAAGCTCTTTCACTAAGGAGCATTACATAAACTTTCAACTTAGATTCAATTTCTCTAATATTCAATGTAATAGGTAATATCTCCCTCACGTCATCTGCAAAGGCTTCAACTTGACCAATATATATCCCGGGGGAGGTATTAGAAGAAATATTTATTTCAAGAATAAAATATTCTAACGAATTTTTTCCTAACCAAAGTTTATTTTTATTTAATTTAATAAAATCTTTTAATCTTTCTAATGAAAGGTGTATTTCAGTATACCTCCCCAAATTTCTTAAACTAGCAGTTCTTGAAATATAATCCCCAGGAGTTAAGTCTTCTTCAAAAGACCAAGGATCAAATTCAAAATAGGGTTTTGTTATAACTCTCCCCCCAGTTTCCCCTCCTATTGAAACACATTCTCCACAATCTATCGGACAAGTAACACAGGTCTCATTTGCGTCACAATTCCAATCTCCACAAACACAAGTCCCACAATCTCCAGGACAACTAGCGCAGGTCTCATCTAACTCACATAAACTATCCCCACACTCTGCAGGTACAAAAACTGAAACAGAAGCAACAGTTCTCCCTCCAATCTTCTGTTGAGAATATTCAAGTGTTTTAGTATAAAAAAAGATAGGAGTTGCAATAGAAAAAATCATAAGAAAGATTACCAAAATCATTAAAATTGTGTTTTTATCCATTTATTTTTTACCCTTATTTAATTTTATAATATATAAGATTAAAGCTGCAATTATTATCCCCATTATAGAAAATCCAATAACTAATATTGGGCTTATTTTATCAAAAAATCCAGGTTCTTTAATCATAATATCAAAATTTTTAGTATTTGAGAATCCTTCATAAAAAACTGTAAATGTTGCAGGATATTCTCCTTCCGAAATTTGTGCAGGAGGTCTGTCTAAATCAACATATAGTAATGTTTTTTCAGAACCCCAAGGATCTAGATTAAATGTAGTTCCTTTAAAGTTATATGTATCATCTATAGATTGTATTGAAAGTTGAACAAAAACTCCTTCAATTGAATCGCTCCATTTAGAAGTAACAGTAGCATAGTATTCATTTATTTTTTCAGCGGTAAGCTCATTTTGAACATCAACAATATCTATAAATATTTCACCTAATTTAAATTTCGTACTTGTCTCAAAAGTTTTATCTATATATTTAATTTCTAATTTTGCAGTATATGTCCCAGCACCCATTCCAGTAGAATCCCAATAAACCTCTGATTTTTTTATTTCATTAAGTTCCAATTGCCCTTGGTACTCAATCTTTCCAACTTGCATATTTTCTGAATCAAAGATATAAATGGCGATATTCATTCCAGGAATTGGCACATCTCCTAAGTTTTCTAATCTTAATATAAAAGGGACATATTGCCCACTCGAAACAGATTCTGCGTTTAAACTTGCACTTAAATAAGCACCCTCATATGGGACTCTTAAAATAAGCGGGCTAATTACTGAAGCAACAGCAGATAAAAAAGTCCCACCAGAAACATCTTCCTCTGGTAATTCATCTGCATGTATTTTAATTGTATAATCCCCAGGAATATCTAAACTGCTAGGATGAGTAAAAAGAACTTCGAACTCTTTTTTTTCACCAGGAGCTAAATTAAAAGATTGATTTTGTAAATTCAATAAATAAGAAAATTCTCCCTCTGAATAAACTTCTGCACCAATTGTTCTAGCTATATTATTAACAACATAAAAACTAACACTCTCTTCTAGTCCAGGTTCATAATATAATACATTTCTTGAAGGACTAATCCCTATAGCAAAAACAGAACTAGAGAGTAATATAATAAATAAATAAAACAAAACTATTTTTTTATAATATAAAACAATCACCATATAACTAAAAAGAATAAATAGTTTTTAAATATTCTTATTCAGAACTGAGGCATACAAATTTTATAGTACCAGTTTTTGCACCTGCAGTTTCATCATTTGGTACAGTAATATTAACACCAACTGTTAATAAATCCGTAGCATCTGCTGGCACCAATAATTCAGATAAAACAACACCATCCGAAGTAGGAATATTAGTATAATCTGCTGTGCAGGTAGTAGATCCTCCATCTTGTACAGTGTTACAATGTATTCTCCAATTCGCATTTGGGGCTTGATTGCTTACAACATCCCATAAATCCTCGGTTGCATATGCACTTACATTAATAACAGAATTCCCATTATTTTCAATTGTAATATAATCTGATAATGTTTCACTATCATTTACAGCCCCCCTTGCTAAGGTACCAAAAGCAATCGTATTATCTACAGCAGTGCAAGAAGTTTCGCTAGAAACTGTAACAGAAGTTGTACCAGTAACATTAGATGTAGCAAATCCAGTTATACCATTAGAAGATAGATAAGTGATACTTGCAAAAGTACCAAATAAAGATACTACAATTACCATTACTAACAAAACAGATAAATTATTATTCGAAATTTTCAACTTCATTTCCACCTTCATCGCTATAATCTTCCACTACTTCTAATGAGACCATTCCCGTAGTCCCACTACTTATACCAAATTGTACCCTACTTTCTTTATAATCATTAACAGACTCGTATACTAAAAAAGTGCCTCCAATTGAAAATATAAACGCAATAACTAAAAGTATTATCACCACTTTGTTAGACACTTCTTTTGACATATTATTTACAATTAAAATAGTATATTTAAATGTTTCCATACATTCAAAGATATGAAAATTATAATATTAGTATTATTTTTTATTTTAATAATCCCCCAAATTTTAGCCTGGAATTGGGAAACCCATAAAGAGATTGTAAACAAATTATATTATTCATCTCCTTATGAATTACAATCAAGATTAGACTTAGATTTATTACAACAAGGTTCAATAGCTCCAGATAAAGACTTTCATGACAATGTATTACACCATTTTCCTTCAACCTATAACAAAACACTATATTGGTTAAATCAAACAGAATATTATATCTCAATAAATAATTATCAAAATGCAAGTTATAGTTTTGGTGTGGCAACTCATTACATTTCAGATTCTTTTGTGGCACCCCATTCAATTACAGGAGAAGATTATAAATTGCATGCAAAATTTGAAAAATCTCCAATTCCTATAAAAATAAAATGTGAAAAAAATAAATATAATTTATTAGAAGATTTAGAAAAAGCAGCATTAAATTCAAAGGATTGGGAAATATGGGTAAAAAATCAAACAACAGAAATTCCTGAAAAAGAATTAGAACAAGCTATGCAATTAGTTTTCCCATTATTTTTAGATACATTTAATACAACTTGTGAAGAAAGAACCACAATCATAAAAGAAGAAAATTTTCAAATTGGAAATAAAACAAAAAATTATATTATTTTTTTAATCTTATTTTTTATAGGAAATATAAGAATTAAATCCTTTTCAAGACTAATTGACCACTAATATTATCATCAATATACTTTTGCGCTTTTTTAGTTAATTCTCCATTTGTCAAGAATAACACAGGTAGATTTTTCTCTCTAGCTTCTTCCAAGGTAGAAAATAAATCTACATCAGTAATTTTCTTCTTATTTTTAAATTTAACAAAATATCTTAATTTGCCTAAATTAGATGGAACATCTGCAATATAGTTTAATTCCCTCCCTTTCCTAACTATATTATGAGAGATAATATACATCTCTTTTGAAGAGAGATATTCTTTAATAAACCCGATAAAATCTTCAGATTCTCCCAAATCACTTTCATTTTGAATTGATTCTTGAATTTCTTTTTCAATGGGTTTCTCATCTTCTACTAATTTTTGTTGGATAGGTTCTTCATGTTTTTTTATAGGGATAGAATTTTCTTCTTCAGGACTGATATCTTGATGTTCCTGCATCAAAATCTTTTTAATAATAGGTTTGGCATCATCATTCGAAGTTAGATACCATTTCCAAAAAATTTCTTGATTCCCCTTATAATTAACAGGTAAAGGAATTGCAAAATCCTTTAGTTCTCTAATCGCGACTCTTTGCCAAGGCAAAGCATCATTATCTCTTACAACTAGTTTTTCACTTAGAAAATCATAAGCTTCCTTTACTTTTCCACCAAGGAATTCAGCAAGATTCATTAATTTAGCTTCTTGGCCCTCTACATAATAAAATGGGGATCCTCCTCTTTTTACATATGTAATTTTCACATGTTTATTTTGAACTAATTCAGATAAAATAGCACTTGCAAACAAAATGTTAGTATTTACGGAAGTAGCAACTTGTGAAGGTTGTAATGGTCCTTTCATACGAACAATATTAAGAACTTCCTGTCGATTATCCATTTCAAATAAAAGAAACTCTACAAACTATAAAAAACTTATGGCCTGACCCACTTAACTTCATAAAAGGTAACTGCTCCTTCATCATCAGCTACCCCAATTAATAATTTCTTTTTAGTTGAGTGTGCAACCCTATTTTTTGCAGAAAATTCATGCCATGTAGAAACCTCGTTCTCATTAACACAGTATAATACCCATTTAGCATGGTCTTCTCCTGGTTTTACTCCCCTATCATAAACTCTAAAGTCTGCACCAAACCTTAAAGCGGTTTTAACAATATACCCCCTTTTCCTCATATCTTTATAGACCATATACCTTGTCCATAATCTGGGATCACTTTTTTTTGTTTTGTTAATAATTTCATTAAAATCTAATTTTTTATTTTTTCCGTCTACTATTTCCATTTTATCTTCTTCAAGAAGATATAATGCTTCAACTGAAGAATAATGGAAACTTTTGTCTCTGATCTCCCCAAATCTTCCTTTATTATAAAGATCTCTAGCTAAGTTTCCTTCTGGAGCCATAATCAGATCTTTCAAAAAAACAGAAATAACCTTATCTTTCTTCATATTACATTAAATCAAAAATTATTTAAAAACCTTTTGTTTAAAAGGAATTATGAAATTAACATTTTTGGGCACATCTTCAATGCTTCCAACAAAAGATAGGAACACTACAGCAATTTTACTTAGTCACAAAGCTGAAAATATTTTAATTGATTGCGGAGAAGGAACCCAAAGACAATTAAGAAAAGCCCAAATTCCTCCAACAAAGATAACAAGACTTTTAATAACCCATTGGCATGGAGACCATGTTTTAGGTATTCCAGGATTGTTAGAAACTCTAGCAAAGCAAGGTTATACAAAAACACTTTATATTTATGGCCCAGTTGGAACAAAAAAGTTCCTTAAAGAAATGTATAAAACTTTTATAAGTCAATATAATGAAGTAAAAGTAAAAGTAAAAGAAATAACAAAAGATGAAATATTTATCAACGAAAAGGATTTTACAATTTCTTCATTAAAATTAAATCATACAACTACTTGTTATGGATATTCTTTTCAAGAAAAAGATAAAAGAAGGATCAATCTTAATTATACTAAAAAATTTGGATTAACTAAACACCCACTATTAGGGAAGTTACAACAAGGTGAAACAATAACTTTTGATGGAAATAAAATAACTCCGGAAAAAGGGACTATAACTACTCCTGGAAAAAAGATAACAATACTATTAGATACAGCTAAAACAAAGAATATGGCAAAATTTGCAGAGAATTCAGATATATTAATTGCTGAATCTACATTATCAAACGAATTAGAAAAAGAAGCAATGAAAATAAAACATTTAATTCCTAAGTATGCTGCAGAAATAGCAAAAGAAGCGAAAGTAAAAAAACTAATTTTGACCCATATAAGCCAAAGGTATAAAAACTCAAAAATTTTGGAAGTTGAAGCAAGAAAAATTTTCAAAAATACAGTCTCTGTAAACGATTTAGATAGTTTTGAAATTTAATCTCTTCTTTTATGTTTAACATAGGATACAAACCCAAATAAGTCTATAAAAGTATTTACAAACACCATAATGAATTCTTTAATTATATAAAATACTAATAAAATTATTGCCCATCCTACAAAAGAATAGAAATAATCACTAAGAATACTTCTAAACAAATCAAAAAATACACTTATTGCAAAAACTAAAAATAGGGTGATAAGCCATACAACAAAAGTATATTTAATATATTTTTTAAAGAAAGCCATAGACTTAGTCAAAGCAGGAATTGCCTTAGAATTATGTTTGAACATAATTGGGTATCTAAATAACAATAGTAATTTGATTAATAATAAAATAATAATTACTGAAGCCACAACTATTATGTCATTCCCCCCAACATACCTAGCAACTATAAACAGGGGAAGACTTAAAAGTATTGAGAGTAGAATAATGAAAATAAAAACCATAACTCTCATTTCTACAATCTGCCAATAATAAGTCATCCCTTTGAAGAAAGATTTTCTTGCTTTTACTTTCTTACCTTTAATAATTTCATTTATCATAGAAAATCTCATACCTATTAAAGTAGATCCTGCAAAGAAATTAGCCATAATAAACCCAGCTAAACTTATCCCAATTTTTAACAATTGTGAATGGGTAATCAATACCGAAGAAATTTTTTTAGCTACTGCCGGCAACCCCCCTGCGATAAATAAGGCAGAAGGATCTCTTAAAAGAACAGGAATTAAATCATTAATTAATACAAAAAAGAAAGAAAAAGCCAATCCCATTAACATAGCCCATATCCCTGGAACTACAATTTTAGGGTTATTTTTGAATAGGGAAAGACTTGTATGAAAATTTTTGAAATATACCATATTTAAACCTCTACAGAATACTCAAAATAATTATCATAGGGATTTTCAATTAACATCATTTCTTTTATTGACATCTTTTCAAAATATCTTCTAAATGGTCTCATAGAATTTCCATGCGCAGAAATAGCCACATTAACTTTATTTTCTTTCATCACTTTCAATAAATCTTGGATAAATGATTTTACTCTCTTTTCAACATCTTTTATTGATTCTCCTCCCGGGGGGCTAATATTATATCCCCTATGAAACTTATCATATTTTTCAGGAGAATTATTTTTAATATATTGAAAATGAGTTTTTCCTTGTAATTTGCCATAACTTCGTTCAATCATTCTATTATCTGTAACAACAATTTTACATTCTGGATGAAACTTCAAAACTTCTTTCAAAGTATCTTTAGATCTAATCAATTTAGATTGATAAGCAACATCTATTTTTTTATCTTTTAATCTTAAGGCAACAATTTTTGCATCATCAATGCCTCGTTTAGTCAAAGGAGCCTGTCGCCAACCTGAAAATTTCCCAGCAGAATTATCTTCAGTAGTTCCATGTCGGAATAAATAAATATACCTCTTCATTAAACTAAAAATTGTCTTAATAAGTTAAAAAGCTTTCTGTTAATTATCTATACATATTCCAAACAGAATTGGAGTCCACAAAAAAATTATGTGACTTTTTTTCTTGATCCAGTAGATATTCTAAATTCATAAATCAACATAAGCCCAATCATTTATAAATTTAACTATTAAAATTTAAATTTTTTAATTTTCCATTCTCAATATCAAAATAAGTATTCACTTTAGGACCATATCCTGCATTAATAACTATTGTATTACCTATTTTATCTTTTGCGTGAAAATCATGGATATGCCCTCCAATACAAACTAATGGTTGCTTCTTTTCACAAAACCACCTAGCAACAGAAGAGCCTAAATGTTTTTTGTATGCATAAGATTTTTTATCTAAAATAATATCCAATTTTGTGTTATATGGAATATTATGAGAAACAAAAATTGTTGGAATTTTTTTATTCCTCTTGTTATATTCCTTACTTAAAGGGCTTAATAACCTTTTATATGAAATATTGAGCCTCTTCTTTTGTTTAGAATCAAATTTAAATTTGACTCTCAAAAAAGGACTTTCTGGTGCACTACTTAATCCATAGCCAAGAACATTAAATTCTTGAAATTTATGTAAATGATATTGGCAATCATAAACATTTTTCAATCCCTTGATAAGCTTAGGATTGGATTTCCGAGATAAATAAAAATCGTGAAACATTTTAAGATAATTATCCACGCTTTTATCTGGATCTTTTATCCTACTGGGGCCATAACTTTTGTCCCAATTCCCAGGGGTGAATAAAACAGGTTTTCCAAAGGAATTTAAAAATTCCATTATTTTCCGCCCTCCCTTTAATGATTCTTGTTCTAGATAATTTAATTTTTTTCTTCCGATTTTACTTATTAGATAATCATCAAACTTTAGTTCCTTCTCCCATTTCTTACGTGCTTCTTTGATGTGGGCCCCCCAATTTTTGGAATAAGGTTTGATCCCCCTATCATCGCATACATCTCCTGGAACAATAATAGCATCAAAATTTTTATCTTTAATTATAGGTGTTCTGCCGTGCAAGTCTCAAACAACCAAAAATCTAACCATAGCTCAATAAACAAAAAATATATTAATAAGTATATCTAAAAAATAATACAAAACCTTTAAAAGAAATCCTGCTTTTACAATCCCATAATGGGGGAAGACATCATAATTACATACGAGACTCTCTATGATATTTTGAGAAGAGAGAAAAATAGAGCGGAGATACAAGAGCTTCCAGAGGCCTTTTTAGATAATTTAATTAATTATTTAAAGAAAAAAAAGGAAATTTTAGAATCTCAAGAAAAAAAGAAATCTATTTTTACCACAATAGAAGTCCAAAAAACAAGAAAACAAATTGAATCAATTCAAAAAATTATCAAAGAATTATATGAAAGGCGAGAATCTAAGATAATTAAGTCTTCATTAATCTCTTCAAGAACACATATAGATACTGAAGAAAAGAATAATATGCTCCCAGAAGAAGAAGAATTATACCAAGAATTAACAAAAAAGTTAGATCATTATAGGGAAAATGTGCTATATCGCTTAAGTAATGGAGATTCCCCCAACCTAACCTTAAAAAATCCTAAACCAAAAGACTTAAAAAAGCCTGAAAAGCCAAATAAAACAGCCAAGCAAATCAAGCTATTGTGCGACATACCTAAATTTTTAGGCACTGACCTAGAAACCTACGGTCCTTATAAAGAGGAAAGCACAATTGAAATGCCTGAAGAGATTGCTGATTTATTAATCAAACAGCAAAGGGCGGAAGAAATATGAAAGTTCCAAAAACAAAAAAAACATTCTGTAAAAAGTGCAAAGCGCACACAGAACACAAAGTAACAGAGAATAAAACCACAGGTAAAAGAGGAACATTAATGAAAGGTTCCATTGCTAGATCTAAATCCCGAGGATTAGGTATAGGATTTGGAAATCTTGGAAAATGGGGTTCAAAACCTGCAATGGGTAAATGGAAAAGAACAGGATCAAAATCTTCTAAAAAAATAGCATTAAAATTAACATGTAAAACTTGTAATAAAGCAAGTGTACTTTCTATGGGAAGACTAAAGAAAGTGGAGTTTGAATAAAAATGAATCCAAAAAGTAAATTCGTAAAAGTAAGATGCTCAAAATGTAAAAATGAGCAAATAATATTTGAAAAGGCATCAACGGAAGTTAAATGCCTTGTTTGTGGTGAAGTATTAGCAACTCCCACTGGTGGAAAAGCTAAATTAAGCACAAACGTTCTTGAAATAATCTAAAATGTTCTATAAAAAATCAGGATTACCTGAACAAGGAGAGATAGTAATTTGTACTGTATCTAAAATTCTTTATCACTCCGTATTTGCAAAACTTGATGAATATAAACATGGAGATGGAATGATTCACATTTCAGAAATTTCTCCAGGTAGAATTAGGAATATTAGAGATTATGTAAAAGAAGGTAAAAAAATAGTATGTAAAGTGCTTAAGGTTGATCAAGAAAAAGGACAAATTGATCTTTCTATTAGAAGAGTAAACACAATGCAAAGGATCAATAAATCTGATGATTATAAACAAGAAGAAAAAGCAGAAAAATTACTTGATTTTATTGGAAAACAATTAAAAAAAGATCTTAAAACAATGTATGAAGAAGCCGGTTTTAAATTAATAGAAACTTACGGAAGTTTGTATGATGCATTCCAAAGATTTGTTTTAGATGATGAAGAAATTAAAGAACTAAAATTAGATAAAGAATTAGAAAAATTATTATTAAAAACAATTCAAGAAAAAATTAAAGCCCCAGAAGTAGAAGTTAAGGGAGTATTGACTTTATCTTGTGAAACATCTGATGGTGTAGAAGTAATAAAAAATATATTATTAAAAGCACAAAAAGGGGATATAAAAATAACTTATCTCGGTGCTCCAAAATATAAAATTTCTGTAAAAGCATCTGATTATAAAACTGCTGAAGGAATTATTAAAAACGCCCAAGAAGAAATTTTAAAAAATATAACTAAATCTAATGGATTTGGTGAATTTACAAAATCAAAATGAAACATCAAATTTTAAAGTGTGAAAAATGTAAAGAATACACTTTAGAAAAAATATGTCCTATGTGCAAAATTGAAACAGTAAATCCTAAACCGGCAAAATATTCTGAAACTGATAAAATGAGTAAATATAGAAATATTGCAAGAAAAAAATTAGAATTCACCTAAAGTTTTTTGAGTTCTTTGATTACCTATGTTTTTCATTAAATCTTGAAAATCTTCTATCCCATTTTGACCCCTTCTTAAATAATATGAAGGATGATAAATAAATCCAACATTATCTTTCCAGTGTGTATTAGTTAATGAAATATCTAAATATTCTAATGCACTTCTTCCTAAACAAATGATATATTTAGGAGATATTTCTTTAATCAAATTATCAACATAAGGTCTAAAAAAATCGATTTCTGATTTGGTCGGTTTTCTTATACCTCCCTCTTCATTCAAAGGAATTATAGGGACAGTATTAATAATAACATAATTGCTTATTCCTAGTTCATTCATCCACCCATCTAATAATTTGCCACTCCTCCCCACAAATGGTTTCCCTACTTTATTCTCAGTTTGCCCTGGTGCCTCTCCTATAAATAAAAAAGCAGGCTCGTTTAAGTTACCCCTACTAATTACAATATTCCCATTAGTAGAAACAACATTTTTGTATAAAGGATGTTTTTTTGCAGCATCTTTTAACTTATTAATTGCATTATCTAATTCAAACATGAAAAAAAGAAAGAAATAAAAATTTAAAAAGTTATTCTTCTAAGATCTTTAGTTGTTTTGTAGCAGATTGCACATATTTAAAATCCAAGAAGATTGAAACTTCTCTTGTATAACTTGCGCCGGTATTTTGTACAGGCATATTACACGTTAAAACCTTACTTGTGCCATCCAACCTTACATCTCCCTCATTCCCTTCAGAGCCATCATAAAATATACAACTTATTTCCGTTGGCATAATCTTGAGATGTACTTTATCTTTTTTCTCAGATTTTATTAAAGGATCATCTAATCCAGAACATTCAGAACCACTCCTATAAACCTCTCCAAGTCCTGTATTTTCAAGAGTTATTCTGAATGATACTTTATCTGTTCCTCTCAATTGTTCAGTAAAGCTTGTTATCTGAACTGGAGAGGATGAAACTCTACCTGCCTCAACTTTTTCTCCCTCAATACTACAAATAACCTCTCCACCACTTTCAACAATTTCTCTCGAATTTGCACATGCGGTTATTCTTGCTTCAGTCATATAAGGATAACAAACTTTTGATCTTAAAACAGGTTCAATAAAATTACTTATGCTTTCTTGATATTTTAATATGCCCATATCTATTTGGGCTTCTCCACCCTCTTCAATCAAATCTTTTTGTATTCCCCTCAAAAATTGAGGAACTGTTTTATAATCAGAAGATAATCCATAATCATTCATGGCTAAACCATATAACAAAATTTCTGCACTATTTTCTGGAATATTGTATTCTCCACCATTTACTAATTTTACTTTTATAGGAACACTATCTGCTCTAGCGAATTCAGAGACAGGAGCTCCATCTACAAAACTGATTGTAACTCCCTGGTTTCCCCCTACAAATGGACCTTCTGAAGTTGCATCTTGTTGTTGACATCCAGATATAACTAAAATTAAAGCCATCAATGTAAAAGGTATTATTTTTTTCATTATCTAAATCCTCCTTTAGTTAATTTTATATTTCTTATTGCCTCACTAACTTTGTAATCATAATACATATTTATTCTAATTGACTCTTGATAAAAGTTTTGGTCCAGAGTAACCTGAGATCTGCAAGTTATTTTTTTAGTTGATTCTTTAAATTCAATAAAACCTTCAGACGAAATAGGGAAACATTCGAAGTTACTTGGGGTACCTACAGATTCAACTTCAATTTTCATTAAATTTTTATTATCTAAACTTCTAGAAATAACTTCTCCTCCTCCTGAATTTCTTAAATAAATATCTAATAAAATTTGATTTTCATTTCCTCCAGATGGAACAATAACTTTTTCTATTTTATCTATAACCACTGGAGCAACATCAGAATCAATATCTTTTAATGAAAAAACTTCATCCAATTCACAGGGGAAACTAGTTTCAATTTCTGCAGATTTTTTAAAACAAACAGGAAATACAGTTGTAGCGCTGTTAGCAGGATAAATAAGATCCATATGTATGTTGGTAGATTTATAATTATCTCCTACCCCATTATAAACATAATTTCCGTTTTCTGGAAAACGAATAGCCTCACTAAGTTCTGGAGTAATTACCCCTTCATATTCTGTTGCAGGATTCAAAGAAAGGGATGTACATTGTTTGCCTGGAATTCCTCCAACACTTTCACTAATCTCATCCCATACGCATAAAGAAACCTCATCTACTCCCCTTGGAAGGCTATTAATCAATTGTGTGATCACATTAAAAGGTTGTCCATCAAATATTTGATCTCTTGGAGGAGTTCCTTCTAAAATATTTAAATCCACCCCCCCATAATTAGTAGTAGTATTTTGTTGTTGGTATCCAAAGATAATTAAAACTAATACAACAGTTAAAAAAACAGTAACTATACCTCTCATACCCTTAAATATAAGAAAAATCTTTTAAAAATCTTTCTAAACCGCCCTAGGTTTGCATATATTTGTATCCCATTCACAAACACTTAAAAGACAATAATTATTTTTACAATCTTCCTCTGTTTTATAATCAGAACAATAGTTTTCAGTACAAGCTACACATTTATCAAAAGTGCCCCCAACTATAATTGGTTTACATCCTTGGTCAGATTCACAATCTTCTTTTTGTTCTATATAAGAACAAGGATCTACTCTTGAATCACTAGATGAAGTTCTTCTTATTGTAATACTTGTCTTTTTTTCTTTTTCATATACATAATTTAATTCCGCTACAAATGATGTTAAAACAATATCTCCCCAATCTTGAGAATATTCGGGAATTCTAAAGAAACATTGTAATTGTACTCCTCGATCTTTAAAATCTTTCATACAATTTAATTCCGTCATACCTGTACCTGCTAAAGCCTCTTTAGAGCAGTCTTTGTTAACTTTTTCATTAAAAGCATATTCAGTTAGCCCATAAACATCATATGCTCCATCAGATTCTCCAGTGGCCTGGAAGTCACAATTTCTTCTATCTTCAATTAGTTGTACTTCTTTAGGAACTAATAACCTTAAGGAATTTACCTTCTTTATTTTCCCATCACTCTCTTGAGAACTTAAAGCAACTTGAAAATAATAATCATTGCCAGTTAATTCATAATCTTCGGAAGAATCATCAAAAACTATTTCCCCTAGTGTATTATATCTTCCTGGACCCCCAATTGAAGTTCTATCTAATTCCCATGTAGTGAACGGTTGAGAAGTTTCAGTACCAATAGCTAAATTAACAGGGCCGGCAGTGGTAGTAGATTTCATAGTATCTCCAATCCCCAACAAAGGTTCATTTATCCCATAATATTCAAACGGACTTTTTCCTAAATCATAAGCTATTCTTTCGAACTCACTTCTTTTCATGATATAAACATTATAATGTGCTAAAGCAAAAGCTTCAAAAGTTGCAGTGAATGTAAGGTCTTTTGGATTCAATGTTTTTTGAGATAATAAAACTTTATCTCCTTCAAAATCACAACCAACATTCCATCTTTCCACCCTACCATTCCCAAAATATTGTACTACTCTTGGTTTTATTGAATCACTGCCATGATAATCTTCTAAATTGCAATTAAAAACAACTTCTGAAAAATTGCCAGACAAACTAGCAGCTTGAACCACAGCAACTCCTCTTATGTCATCATTTTCAAAATAATCTGATTGCCTATTAGGTTCGAATGTAACAATTTTCATTCCTAAATTCCTGTTGTCTTCATTATTTTCTACAACCGACCTATATGTATTAATTTTTGACGGATCTTGTATATAATCCCATTGTCTTTTAAAGAATCCAAAAAACCCTTCATTATCCACAGTATTATCTAAACTAGTCACAACATTATCTGTATAAACTTCTAATGTACCTGTCCGATAAGAATTAAAAATAAAGATTCCTAAAATAGTCAATGCACCAAGCACTACTATTACTAAAAAGAATTTAATTAAATATCTAAAAAAAGTAGAAAAACTTGGAAAATTAATTTTTTTCCTAGAACTAGGCCCTTCTTGCCCCTTCCTCTCTTGAGAACTATTATCACCTACCACATTCTCTTTATCGATCCTAGGTTTTTTAACCTTTTCCTTTATTCATACCAAACTTTAACATTACTAACTTCAAAATCATTTTCTGGTATTATTTCTAAAAAGTTATTCCCCACTTTAATAAATCGAGTAATTTCTGTTTGGAAATAAGAATTAGCACTATTTAATTCGATATTATAATCATTAATTAAAATCTTAGCTTTTTTATTCCCAAGCCCCATTTGTAACGATAAGAAATAACTAGATGGAGAGTTATAAATATCTTCATCAACATTGAAATTATAAGAAGGATAAATTCCATCACTCAATTTGTTATTCACCAAAATTGGAGTTAATAAATAATTTCCGTCATCTATAACAAAAGTTATTTTATTTTCTCCAACCCTTAAATTAGATTCTTGTATATCAATTTCTTTATCAAAACTCTTACAGGTTATTGATTCAGAAGATAATAAACCATCATTTAAATATACCTTAAGCACACTTAAACTCCCAGCAGCACTACAGAATACAGAAAATTTTAAAGTAGAATCAGTTAATGCCTCTTTTTCACTCTTGCTTACAGAAAAAGTTCTAGATTCTTCATAATGTACTCTTTCAAATTCTTTTCTTATTTTTAAATCTTCTAAGTCATATTGATTCTTAGACCAAAAAGCAATCCCGGGTGAGCTTGTATAAAGTTTAAGATTATTTTTTTCTTTTAAATATGATGAAGGAAGTGGAACAACTATATTTCCTTTATTATCATCAATCTGGTCTACTAAACGTCCATTTAATTCAATAAATAATTTACCCTTCCCATTAATAATTTTAGTAGTAAAATAAACTTCTTCAAGATTATCTAAATCTTCTAATTCAAAACTTAAATCTTGATCAACATTCCCAAACCAACCACGATTAACAAATAAGGAGCCAGCAAGTTTTTCATCTTCAGGCTCAACTCTGATATATAAATTCACAGAATCTAAATTATGATTAATTTCATCTTTAAGATTAACTCCTCCAACTTGATCATCCAAAATTATTCCTTGGGCCCCATTGCCATCACAAATTTCTACACAGTTACCATTATTTAATAATCTGCATTTGTCACAAGGAGGCATAACTAAAACATAAATTATTATAAAAACTGCAATTAAGAATACTAATCCCGCTATAGAACTACTTCCTTTATTGGCCATAAGCTAGACTAATCAAAAATAATTTAAAAGGTTTTCTATTAAATCAAACAATTGGCTAATTTAGGAAAATCTTTTTTCATGGCAGTTTTTACCCTATTTTCGGATTTTTCGTCTTCCTTAAGGGTATCTTTTTCAACTTTTAATTTAAATAAAACATGATAAAATTCATGAATAATTAAGGCTTTAACAAATAACTTGTTCCCAGCAGAAATACTATTCAAAATATCCACGCTTAAAAGAATAACATCTTTATCCCCTTCATGATCAACTAATGCTCCTACTAAAACAGGGATACCTTCCAACATATTATTCCTAACTATATTACTTAATTTTGCAACATTCATAAATTCTTCTTCATTTACAAATTTCACATCACAATTTATTTTATACTTTTTATTAAATTCTGAATAAGCTTTATTATAAATTTCTTTAATTTCAATTTCAGTAAACATAATATGATAAAACAAAAAAGATTTATAAATATACCCATCAAGAAATAACTATGTTTGATATTATAATAGTAGTAATTGCTTTAATTTGGTTAACAATAGCATCAATTTCCGATGTAAAAACTACTGAAGTACCAAACTGGCTCAGTTTTTCTTTGATTATAATAGCTTTAGGAATTTTCTCATTTCAATCAATTATTGAAAAAACATTTACACCAATACTAGGCAGTTTAATTGGTTTAGCAATTTTCACTGCAATAGGTGCGGGGATGTATTATGCTAAACAATGGGGTGGAGCAGATGCAAAAATACTAATGGGATTGGGAGCATTGTTATATCAATATCCTCAAAAACTTGTAACTATATTTTCTCCAAATCTTAATATGCCTTTTTTAATTATAATTTTCATAAATATTTTTTTAGCTGGAGCAATATATGGATTACTAATAAGTATAGGTTTAATGGTCAAAGAAAGAAAGAAGTTTGTAATAATATACAAAGAAATTTATAAAAAAACAAGAGGAGTTTTAATAATTTTAATTTTACTCGCGATAATATTTGTAATTATAGCCACATTTTTTACTAAAATAATTGAAATAAAGGTAATGTTTTATTTTGCAGGGATATTCCCTTTATTATTTTTCAATTTATTTATAGCAGTAAAATCAATAGAAAAAGTTTCTATGGAAAAAACTATCAATACCAAAAATTTAATAGAAGGAGATTGGATTGATGAAGATATAAAAATTGGCAACAAATTAATTTATTCCAAAAAATCATTAGGTGTAACTAAAGAACAGATAATGTTAATTCAAAAACATAAGAAAAAAGTTAAAGTAAAGGCAGGAATAGCATTCTTACCCCCTTTTTTAATAGGAGTAATAATAAGTTTAATTTTTGGAAATATTATCTTTTAACCCAAAGCTCTTCGAACATCAGTAATTTCTGCTGAGTTTACTTCTTCAAATTGATCTATTGCTTCAGCAACAGGGTCTGGAGAACCTTGTTTCTCATCCATTACAAAAGTAATATCTAAAGAATTCAAACCGAAAGCTACAGGTTCGATTTTTGTTCTAGTTTCGCCTTCACCAGCAAATTTAACAATTTCTTCTTTAGCCCTTATCTCTAATGCATTTAAGTCTACATCAGGAGAAGCAGGCATAATCCTAACTGTAACAACCGCTAATCCCATTTTAATTAGGCCCTTCGAACCCACATTCAGAACATTTGTATTTAATTGCTTTATCTCTGCATTCTCCACATCGAACAATTCTAACTTTTCCGCAATTTGGGCAATTAAATTCAATTGAACCATTCATATTTGTAATATCAACATTACATGAACTACATTTAGTTTTTTTATCATTAGTCATTTTAATAATTCGAGAAATTAAGGTGTTTATAAAGTTTTTTATCTAGGTACATCATGATGTTTTATACATCTGGCATGATAAGTTCGGATATCTTTACCATTTCCCTCTGCTTCATTTTCATCACCCGGAACAATTAATGGGTCATTATAAGGAGCAGGCTTTCCATTTAACATTCTTTGAGTCCTTGTGGCTATAGCCCCGCAGGATTGCCCTAATCCATCCATATACTGGCAAAAAGCATGCCTTTTATCTACTTCATCAGCTAAAGCCTCTAAATCCCCCATAGGCCCAAAAGTGTTTCCTCTAAAATCCAAATCTAGTCCAGCTACAAGAACTTTTTTATCTGCCCTTAATAAAGTATTTACAACATCAACCAATCGTCTATTAAAAAAGTTGCCTTCATCAATAATTATAATGTCCACTTTTGGATCCAATTTAGATAAGATACCCTGAGCACTCCTCACCATTGTTGCAGGAATTTTATCACCTGTTCTACTTTCAATAAAACCTTTAGAATACCTAGTATCAACACTTGGTTTAAAGGCTTGAAAATCATACTTAGAATATTCTTCTATTCTTTTACCATGCTTTACAATCTCTTCAGATTTCCCGCATCCCATTGGTCCACTTATAACATATAGGTAAGCAGACCTCTCAAAACCAAACATCAAAAAAAGCAAATAAAAAGTAAAATAAAAAGATTGTGGTAGTTAAAACTAACTATCCTTTAATCCTTCTTCTGTTATGAAGAACATAGCTTCTCCTTCTGGGAGATTTGGACTATCTATTAATTTAGCAACCCTTGAACCTTTTTTTCCTCTTCTTAAATAAACTCTAAAAGTTGAATTATGCCCAACAATATTTCCTCCAATTGCTTCATTAGGATCCCCAAAAAAAGTATCTGGTTTTGCCATCACTTGATTTGTTACATAAACAACAATATTATGACTTGCCGCCAATTTCATTAAGCTATGCATATGTTTATTCAATTTTTGTTGTCTTTCTGCTAATGTACCTCTCCCAATAAATTCAGATCTAAAATGAGCAGTTAAAGAATCTACAATTAACAATTTAATAGGCAGTTTTTCCTTTGTTATCAGTTCTTCAACTTTATCTACTAATATCATTTGATGATCCGAATTAAATGCTCGTGCAACTTTAATATTAGATAAAACTTGATTTTCATCTAAACCTATTCCTGCAGCTAATTGTCTAATTCTTTCAGGCCTAAATGTACCTTCTCCATCGATATAAACTGCCATACCTTCCGCTCCGCCCTTATCCCTAGGTAATTGAACATTAACTGCTAAAGCATTAGCAATTTGAGTTTTACTCGATCCATACTGTCCAAAACATTCAGAAATACACCCAGATTCAAATCCTCCTCCCAATATTTCATCAAATGCTTTACTCCCTGTAGTGATTTTTAGAATTTGTTTTCTTTTTTCTAATAAATCCAATCCAGATTCAAACCCCATATCTAATTCAGATCTAGCAGTTTGGATTATTTTTCTAGTAACACTCTCACTAAGGCCTGCAGCATCACTTAACTGGCCAATACTAGCAACAGCAATACTCAACAAAGAATCATAACCTGCATCCGCTAATTTTTCAACAGTAGCTGGTCCCACTCCTGGAAGATCTGAAACTGTAAATTCTTTTGACTTAGAAGGTTTCTCTTTTTTTATCTTTATATCATCCTCAATTAAAATATCTTCACTCATCTTCATCTCCTGAATCTAATAATAAATCTTCGTGTGCCTTTTGTAAAACTAATATTGCTTTAGGGATATCATTCCTTCTCAAATTAATAGTAGAATCTCTCCATATATTTTTATCATCCTTCCAAGATTTTCTCAAACTAACGGTTTTAAATTCAACTTTACTTCCGTTAACATCTCTTTCATTGGCCCACACAGAACTAGAAATTGAGCCTGATTTGTATTGTTTTATTGGTTTATTCATTTACATTACCTCCTTAGCTATTCGCATCTTATTTCAAATGGAAGCTGATATTAGTAAGAATAACACATTTATAAATAATTTGGAGTTAAATGACAAGCTGGCAAGCAAAAAAATAATTAAAAGAAAAAAAAGAAATAAATTACTTTATTCTTCAGCATCTTCAGATAATTCTTTAATCTTAGCTTCTAATTCTTCTTCAGAAAATACCTTTTTATTAACTAATACATCAATAACAGCATTTAATAAAAAATTATTATGTTGTGCTAATTCTTCAGTGCTAATTTCTTCGTTTTCATTCATTTTTTCTTCCATTTTAAGACAAAACCTCCGCTTTGTTAATAATCACATCTTCTAAAGGTCTATCTGAAGCATCAGTATCAACCTTAGCAATTTTGTCAACAACATCCATTCCTTTAATAACCTTTCCAAAGACTGGATGTTTGCCATCTAAAAAGTTATTATTCACTAAATTAATGAAAAATTGACTTGAACCTGTATTTGGTCCAGCATTTGCCATTGAGATTGTTCCTCTATCATTTTTTAAAGAACCAAATTCATCTTTTAGATTTGGAATACTAGGATCCCCATAACCTGTACCTGTTGGATCTCCACCTTGTATCATAAATCCATCAATAATCCTATGAAATATAATTTCATCATAAGTTCCTTTTTCTACTAAACTTACAAAATTCCCAGTAGTAATTGGCATATCATTAGCTAATTCAATTTCAATATTTCCCATATTAGTTTCCAACAAAACTATTTGTTTTTTATTTGATTCCATTTTATACATACCTACACTTAATATTACAATTATAACAATTGCCAATAAAATAATTCTAAATGTTTTCATAAGAATTAAGAAAAACCATTAATATTTAAAACTTATGCCAAAAGTAAAATAACTGCAACTAAAAATAAGAAGAATAAACCAATCTCTAAAATTCCCCCACTTTTGATCATTCCGCTTAATTTTGGTTTTAATGGCCAAAACGGCCTAATTCCTTTTGGAGTAAATGAATCTAAAAATAGATGGCTACTATACCCAATAAATATTGCTGCAGCATAATTTAATCCAAATAATGCCCAAAATAAAAAATACATGACAAATGCCATAATTAAACTATGGATTAATCCCCTGTGCCCTAAAAAGAGATTAATCAAATAAGAAAATGGTTTCATTAATCCTCCCACTTTACTTTTATGCATATCTATATCTGGTAAACTTGCTCCAACCATTACTACAAATATAAATAACCAAGGGGAAGGGATATTAAACACATTTAGAAAAGCTAAACCTATTAAAATTCCAAAAACCAAATGAGTCCTATACATCATTTTATATCAAAATAAAAATAGAACTTTATTAATCTTACTCATAAGTCTTAATCATTTCAACAGGATCAACTTCTTTAACATTAGAAGCCATAAACTCTAAACGATCCATCATAGTATTCTTATTAACTCTGCCACTCATGATTAATTGTTTTCCCAAAATATCCTTTTTTAACATATCAAAAGCTGCAACATCTGCATCTGCTATTTCTGCAGGATTCTTTCCAAATAATTGTTCAACTTGATTAGAAAAACAAACTACTCTAATATTGCTAGTCCCATCATCAAAAAACATATTTACAATTGGAGATTTTTTAGCATTTACAGTTCCATGAGTACTACACCTATACCCTGAGCCTTCTTGTGTCACTTTTCTATTACATTCTGGGCATGCTAAATAATGTTTAGGTTCAAATAATTGTACAACTGTACCTTGTAACTCTACAAACATTCCTTCTTTCAAATCAGAGATTTTACGCTCTTCTGTAGAAGGTCTTTCAAATATTTCAGTTTTAACAACTTCCCCAATACTTACTCCTTTAGGATTTAGTTCTATTTGTGCTCTTCCACCAAGATGTAACTCATTTCTCCCATTATTAATTTTAGAATATGCATTTCGTATTTGAATAATTGCTCCTTCCTCAACATCTCCCTCTTCAATCTGTCTTATAATCTTTTCATCCCATACAACAATTCTAATAGTTCCAGTTTCATCGCCAACCATAAAATTAACAACTTTACCTTCTTTTCCATTTCGATTAAAAGTTCTTACTTCTGAAAGTTGAGTAACTTTACCTAATGCATTAACAGAACTTACCCCCGCAGGTAATTGATTAATCTTAAATTTTCTATCACCAAAATTTTCTATAACCTTGACACCCAATTGATTTGCAATAATTTGGGCAGCACCTTCTTTACTTATAAGATCCGACAATTGTTTTATTTTTTCATCAACTTTCTCTTTAACTTCTTCTCTAGAAATTCCTTTTTCTTTCACTATTTTTTCGACTATATCTTCATAAGTTAATCCGAACATTTGAATTCGTCCCCAGCTAGTAAATTTATATCATTAAAGTCAACAGCCGCGTTTAGTATCACCTCTTTTTCCCCAAACGCGTCTGCTATCTTACCGGAAATGAGTTCGAATTTAAATACTTTGTTGTGCTCCTCCCAATAGAATTCTGATTTTTCTTCCCAACATACAGAATCACTGCCACATTCACTAACAACATATTTTACTTTATCTACATTTTCTAAAAATAGACTAAAATCATAATCACTATTATAAATAATCTTAGAATTTGGGAGATAACTAATCATATAATTTTCTTTAGAAATATTATAAGCTATATTCGGGGTTAATATAATCTTCATTCCCCTACCTTGATTAAATATAACATTTAAATCATAATCGCCCCTAACAACTTCATTATCTAAAAATTTAATAAAATTATTTTTTATAATATCCAAATTTGGATAACATTCTATTCCTCCTTTTTCCCAATACCTTGTATTGTCAAATGCACTTGGAGAGTTAGGGAACATTGCGCCCCCTTCCGCAAAATTAATAATTACATCACTAAATCTTTGCTCAATAGCATGTTGATCATAAATTAAATTACTTTCACTTTGAATAAGAACCTTAGAAAAATCTAATTCAGCAGTACCGACATATCCTTTTTGATTATCCATTGCTTCTCCAAAATAAAATAAAGCAGCTCCAAAACAAATTAATGTAAACATTAAGACTAAAGTGGGTAGTAATCCTCTTTTATTTAGAAACATTCCTCTTCCTCTCCCACTTTAAATTTTTCATCATAATCAGATATATCTAAGCAAATTTGTATAGGTTCTTTTTTATAATTAGGATAATCAATACATATTCCTTTATTATCATGAAAATTGGATTTCCCAAAATTCAAAATATTACCAAACTTTAGATTATAACATCCCCCATAAACTTTATCAAAAATTTCTTGAGATACTTCGATTAATCTTGCTTCATTAGAGTTATCTACCAACCATAAATTTACTAAGTCAGATACTTTTCCTTCTTTAATAGGAGTATCTAAAAAAGATTTTAAAACAAAAATGTTTTCATTTCCATAAATTAATTCTTTTATTTCAATTTCTTCTTGTTTAGAATGAGAGGCCCCTGGAACTAAAAAATAGATAACAAATCCAACTAATAAGATTATAGTGAAAAAAATACTAAACATATCTGCAAATATCATATCTCCCCTTTTATTTGACACTTGCAATCACCACCATATCTAAAAATCCGCTTCTATCTTCGTTTCCATTATTATACAAAACATATTTTCTTGTTTTATAACAATCTATTTTTGCTGCACTCATTCCACAAGTAATTTTTTGAGCAACCATACTTGGATTTATTTCTGAAGATGCGACTTCATTTCCTTCTATATCAAAAAGAATCATCTCCACCCCTGCTTTTGTATCTGCAGGTAAATTTAAACACATTTCTAAATTTTCATCATAAAATTTTCCAAGATTTATAACACCATCTCCATCACTAAAACAATCTGGGGAGCTAAATAGTCTATATGCAATTACTTGTTCTACCAATTCTTCAATATTAACTTCTCTACTCACTCCTTGAGAAAAAGAAATAACAATTACTAAAGCAACAAAGATGATAATGATTCCATACATAAACATTTTTATCTGCTCTTTTTCAAATATCTGTCCTTTTCTATTTAGTATCATATTCCCCCACTCACATAAAATTTATTTCCTTTTTTTTCAATAATTATAAAAGAGTGCTCAAAGAATTTTAAAGGAGTTTTTTCTAAATTTATATTATCTGCACAAATTGATTTAGATGCTGACAAAATTGGAGTATCTTTATATGCGACACTTATCTCACAGTCTTCGCTAAATCCAGTAGTATAAAAATTATCAATTGTATTATTTATTGTATAAATTATTTTTACATCACCATTAACCCCCATCACCATATCGGTTAATAATGCTAAATCATTAGAGATTAATTGTTCATTGAATGAATTTCCTTGCGCAGTTTTTTGCATTACCATAATTACAGGAATAAAAATAACAATTGCTAAAATAACATATCCCATCCAGAAATAAGCCCTTTCTTCAATCATAAATAAAGACTAGAATTTACTGTTTATATTATTTTTCCTCTACTTCTTTTATTACTAAATTCAAACCTTGCATCTCTAGGTTTAAAGCAACATATTTTCCCTGAACTTCTGTTACTACACCCGTTTCTCCATTAGTTTCATCAAAACTATCAAATTCGCTAAAGGAACTAATAAAACTAGAATCCTTACAAGCATTCATATTACTGCTATCTTTACAAATTACTAAACAAGCCTTATTAAAACAAGTAGTTGGCCTTTCATAAAGTCCAATGCTTCCAGATTTTTCATTTGCAGATTTATCAAAAGCCACTAATTGATATCCATCTGTGATATAAAACAAAAAACCATCAACAGTTTCACCACCTTTCATATCAATTATAGTTTCTTCTAAAGAAGAAAGAGATTCTTCAGTAAGCTGAGAAACATCAGGAAAGATCATATTAATAATAACTTCTCCAAAAGTTCCTAAAACAAATAAAAGTAAAGCTATTCCTATAACTAAACCAGTTACAGTTTTTATACTCATATTTAATCCAGTCATTGTATCATTCCACTTAAATTTCCACTAGGGCTAGCATCTTGAGCAATTCCCAAGAAATCGCTAACTGTTCCAAAAATAGTATTTGCTTGTCCTGTAAAAATTAAGATAATAATCACTAAAACAATTAATAAAATTATAATCACAATTATAGTTTCAATAGGTAAACCTTGCCCTTTTCTAGAATTTAAAAAAGAAAGAAAAGTATTGTCCATTCTAACAACTTATGGATGGACAAGACACTTGTGTCATCTCAGGGCATGTTAATTCTATATCTATTTTTCCATCACCTGTAGAATCTATTTCAAAAACATTATCACAGAAATTTCTTCTATACTGTTCTGCGCCTGAAGCTTCGTATCCTGTACAGAATCCTTCACATTTTAATACTGCTGCTTGTGCATCAATAGCTTGAGACCCAAAAATTTCTCCAATCCATTTAGTAAAATTTCCAAATCCTCCAGTTACAGCAACAACAATAATAACCAAAACGAATATTGCAAGTATAGTAATTATAATAGTGTTAATAGAAAGCGCCTGACCTTTTTTATTTTCCATTATTTAATCACCTCTGATTTCATTTAATTAACTATTTATTTAAAGCTTTTGGTTAACTACATAAGGTTTTAGCCTTTAACCTCGCTGCAGATTCCTTTAAGATACATAAAGAATCTTTATTAGGTTTATAGATATAATAATCATTATCAGTTCTTTCGGAAACTTCTTTTCCTTGTAAATTTATATATTTTAATTCATTAGCACTAGAATAAAATATTGTAATCATTGAATCTTTAGCTTCTCCACTTAAAGCCACTAAATTAGTATCCCCCACTGAAACACAAGGGGATATATTAGAAATCCACTTTTCAACAACTTCTCCCCCCTTGTGATTATTTAAGGTTAATTTAATATCTCCTTGGTCAGGAGAAAAATCAATACTATAATCTGTAGGTAATGCAAATTCCTCAGGTTTTAAACAAAAACATTGTATTTTCCCACTACTTGCACAATTAGACAAAGCAGGGACAAATTTATCATTAAATTCTGTTTTAGCTAATTCTTGAGATTCAATTTCAGCAGGGTTTAATCCAACATCAAAACCCAATTGTTCTCTGAGATTATTAAACATTGGAAGAGTTCCAACAAGTACAACAAAGATAATTATTAAAACAATAAGTCCACTTATCATATACCCCCAACCCATTTTACCTTGTTTCATTAACCAAACCTCAAAGCAGTTTTTAAACTATCTAAAGCATCATATATTCTTTCTTTTTGATCAATAATAATAAAAATAATAATGATTAATAGAACCAACAACATAATCCATTTTCCAATTTCGTCCCATACTAATTCTCCCCTTTTTGAAATCATTGCCCGCACCTCTCGATTAATTCTTCTGGTGCACCAATATAAATCCCACTCACAAATTTTGTTTTCGTCCCAGTATAATGTAACGTTAATCCTGTAGCAGTTCCAATAACCGCCCCCCATACTCCTGCTTTAATTCCTCTAAATAATCCAACTCTAGCCGCAGTCCATGCAGGACCTAACAAATCCGCAGCAATTGTAATAATATCTTTTCCTTCTGTAGAAACTAATTCAAACCTTTTATCCGCAAAATAAACAATATACAATGGGTCCTTAGTACTATAAGTAAATTCAAAATTTTGAGGATCTATACCTTCTGAGAATCCTCCGTAGATATAAGTAAAGAAGTCTCTATTTTCAGAATCTAATGGGATTGGTTCAGTTTTGAGATAATCAAAAAATCCCTCTATTTGAGGTACTTTTTTTTGGGTATCTTCAGAAAAATCAATTCTAGAACAAACAAAGCACCAATTATCTCCCCTACCAAAATCTCTATCACTTAAAAAATCAACATTGCCTTCACCAAATTGTTTCCAACAATCATACATTTCTCCAGCAATTTCGGCATTAACATCTTGTAAATCCGTTTCTTTTATTTCAATTGTATTTGTTTTACAGTTTACATCTCCAATTAATGGCCTACCCAAAGTTTTACTTTTTTCTTTCAATAAAACACTATCTTTGCATGCCTCTCTATCAACAGAATGACTTCCAAATTCAATATACTGAACTACTACAAAGAATAATATTCCTGCCATTAAAATAACAGGAATTGCTTTTACAATTGTTTCTAATCCCATTCCTTTTTTATTAAGAAACAATTCCACTCACCTTCCCAGTTATAAACAAATAAAATAAGTATAATAAAACTATTATTAAAACTAAAATAAATATTTCTTTCAAATAATCTGCTAGCACACCCTTTTTATCCATAATATAAATTCCTTTTTGATTTTATATAAATCTTTTCAAATAGCTCCGGAAGTTCCACTTAAAACAGCAGAAGCTATCCTTCCAAATAATAATATACAAATTAAGGCAACAAAGAGATATATCATTGTTCCCCTTAAAACATTTTTTCCAATACTATTTTTCTCATTTAATTTATCCACTCCAAACTCAATACCATTAGCTAAAACTGACAAAATATAAATTATTTCTACAACATAAATTCCTACAACAATTTGGAACCAATAACCTGGAATAGCATCTGCTTTACTAAACAAATCTGCAAGGGCTGCAACATTAATCCCTCCAGAAACATCCCCAGTTTGGATTCTAGACAATAATCCAGTTAGTTTAGAAATAACACCCACAATCATACTTGAGATTCCAACAACAATCCCTGAAATTACAGGAGCCATAAAATTTATTTGGCTTTTCATACTTGAAATTATTTCAGATAATAAATCTTTTAGTCTTTCATCAACTCTGTGTACATTGTTTACATAACTTGAAATGCTAGTCAAAGATCTCGCAACTATTTGTGGTCCCTTTCTTGCACTTTCTAATAAAACTTCCATTGAACTTTGCACTAATGGGCTAGGATATTCTAAAATTGCACCGTTATTAGGATCAAAAATAGCATCTCTTAAACTCATTCCTCCCTTAGTCAAATTAAGATTAATTTTTTCAAAGAATTTTCCAGCAGGAGTACCACTCATAGTTTTAGCAACATCTCTAAAGGCTAATTCAGAAGGAATTCCATCTCCAATTCTTGTACCTAATTGGAATAAAGCAGTTGCAAATTCTTTTTCTAATCTTTTGGTTTCATTTCGAATAATCATTGCTTTTTGAGTTTTAGATTTATAATATAAACCAATAGACAATGCTAACCCCAATGGAATTGATAATCCCAATAACAATGCCCCCAAACCAAATGGCCCAATACAACTGGAACTAGAACAATCAAAGTCAAAAAATAATTCTCCTCCTTCCCCTTGAGAATCTTGCCAGAATGAAAAATCAAGATTTGGGTCTATAAAATGAATAATAAATGGGCTTATTCCTACAACAAAGAATATAATAAACATAGAAATTAATCCAATAGCAAGACCTTTTTTCTTTGGAATTTCTACATTAGCTTCTCCATAACTTCCTGGACGTTTAGACAAAATATTTACTCCAACATTATAAACTATTAAAGGTAAAATAATATTATACATAGCAAATAAATGATACCATTGAACACCTTTAACAAATGCCCCTATCAATGGAAAAATAACTAAACCTAAAATTGGTAAAATTACTCCAAGCATGTGGAGCATAGTAATTGGATTTTTTAATTCTTGAGCATAATGAAGCATTTTTTCATATATTCCATCCAGAATAACTGTTAAAGATTTATCCAATAATTCTATTCTTCTATCTTCACTAGGTTCATATAAACTACTTTCAATTAAGTGGAAAGAGTTTACAAATTCTAAATTATATTTTCTCCATTTAGCAAGGTATCCATCCAGTGACTCTTTAAGAGTAGAATATTTTCCAGTTTCAACATCCCAAAAAACCTTCCTCAAATCTAAAGATAAAGGCCCAGAAATATGATCTGCAGCAAATTTAATTGCATTTTCTAAATTAGAGGTATGCCTCATATAAATTACGATATATAAAATACATAAAACCATTTGATTGCTTGCAAACAATCTCCATCTTGTTGCAATTCTTGTTGGATATCTAGTTAAAGGATTTATTATTAAAACAGACAATAAAATAATTATTAATGCAAGAAAAAATATATTATATTCTCCTGTAATAAAGTAAGATATCCCCCCAATAATCAAACTAATAACAACTAAAAGTGTAGCAGTTAACATTGCAAAACTTGCTGCCCCAACCGGAGTAATAGATAAATGTGCAATATCAATACTTTCTTCTATTTTTTCCCTATCTTTTTCAGATGGTTTTGCTTTTAATAATCCTTCAGAAAAATTACAAAGTTTTTCATAGGTAGAAAGTTCTTTTCCTAAAGCTTCCTTTCTAAAAGATTTATATTCTTTTGAAAAATCAGAACTAGGTTTATATTCTTCAACTGCATTTCCCCCAGTATCTTTATCTAACTTAGCTTTATATTTATTTAATATATCATCTATTTCTTTATTTGAAATAGTCATGATTCACTCCCTTTCTGTACTTCGTTTTTCAACCATTCTCTCCATCTAAATAAAATTCTTTTATTGTCTAATTCACCATAACGAGTTAAAAGATCATCAGATATTTTATGAAAAGCATCATTAGCTGCAATAACAAAAGGAGCTTCAATTAAATCCTTTCTCTTTGTTAATTTAAAAACTTCCATCAAATCCTCTCTTATTGTTTGCCTCAAAATAATGTTTTCCCAAACAGCATCCCAATTTCCTGCCCACTCTTTTACATTTCCTGCTATTTGTTTTATAACTTCAGAATCTCCATTTAATAAATTATCTGTGGGTTCTAATTGATCAGTCTCCGGATTGTATAACATTAAGTCTACAAATCCTCCTTCTTTTAATGGATCATCTTCCCACTCTTTTCTAACTTCAGTTATACTTAATACCCTTCTAAGTTTTTTTAATCCATCTGGAGATTTAATTGGGTTTGCCACTACGATTATATCTGTTGCCTTAAAACTAGTTCTTGGTATCCCTAAATCATTTACAACTCTATCAAACACAGAATAAGGGCTCCCCCCATGAATTGTACCTGCGACAACATTTGCCAATGCACCCACCCTCATTGCTTCATATAACGCTAATGCTTCTTTACTTCTAACTTCACCAATAATCAAACTACTATCCCCTAATCTTAAACTAGTTCTTATTCCTTCTTCAGCAGACAATTCAGTTCCTCCAGAAGCTAAAGCAGAACGTACTTTCAAAGGTTGTATATTATACCCTAAATGTCTTAAGGATCTAACTGGAAGTTCTAAAGTATCTTCTACTGTAATAATCCTTGATCTTCTCATAATTTCAACCATACATGCCCCTAACAAAGAAGTTTTACCACTACTTCTTGTTCCCGCAACTAACATAGTTCTTCCACCATCAATTATGAAACTCAACAAAGCAGCGCCTAAAGGATTTATCATTTTTTTATCAATAAATAAAGGCAGTGTCCAAGGTTTATCCCTATGTCTTCTAAAAGCATAACTTACCCCGACTGGATTTAATGGATTTCCAATTATCGCAACTCTTGCTCTTGCTCCTGGAATAATTAATTCAGTATCTAAAACAGGATTCGCTTCATCTAATGGCCTTCCAGAAATAAGTCTAAATTTAGTAGCCCAACTATCCCCATCATCTTTGCTTGGAATAATATTAGTAACACAATCTCCATAATCTTGGTGAACAATAAATATTGGAGTTTCTCCAATTGGTCCATTAACTACTAAATCTTGCACTCTATCGTCTGTTAATATAACCTCTAATAATCCAAATCCAACTGTATATCTTACTAATATTGCAGCTAATTCTTCAATTTTTTCAAAAGAAATTTCTATTCCTTTTCTTTCAGCCAATTCTCCGATTAAATCCCGGCCTATATTAAAAAATGTTTGTCTCATCCGTTCAGGATTAGTAAATTCTTCTGCAACAGGCTCATGTTCAGCCAAAACAGTTCTAGCTAAGTCTAATAATTCCAAATGGTCTTCATTAAGATTAAATTCAGGTGGAGTAATGTGATATTTATTATTAACATCATTAGGCATATTGAAGATCATAACATTTGTATCTCCTCCAACTGTATAACTATCCATTTCACTGGCATTAACTGGAGGTTCTGCCATCAATCTTGTGTGCATAAAATTTGGAGTAATTGAAGGTCTAAAATAATTAGAATAAAGATTTCTATTTCCTATTGTAAATCCATCTAGATTTTCTCTAGCTAAAGAAATAAGTTTTGTTTTGTCTAATAAATTAAACATTTCTTGTAATGTATTCAAATAAGTTTTTTCATAGTCTAGTTCATCTTGTCGTATAATTTTTTCAATCTTAATTTTTTGTTCTCTAATTAAACGTTTAAGTTGTACATAAGCACCAAGTGGATCTGTTCTCAGAAGGTTAGTCACAATATATTGTATGTTTGCTAAACGATTTGAAGTTTTATTAATAAATTTTGTATCAAATCCAACTGCATATAAACTTATTATTTTTTTTTGTTTAGTTAAAAAAACATAGATATTTGCAATCTCTCTTAACATTTGTGTTTGTTCATGATCGTATTGGTAATTTTTATCCACAGACAATATGAGCCTACTTACATCTGGGCTCTCAATCAATTTATCAATAATTGATGCCATACATAATGCATTGCCTTCAATTGATGGAGAATAAGATAAGCCAAAGAAATTTATCTTCATAATGTGTTCTTCTCCCTCTTGAATAATTTCATATTCCCCAGGTTTCAATTTTTTACGAGAAAATGCCATATCACCACTCCATTTTGACAACATAAACTTTTATATACCGTTAAATAAAATATATACTAGTTTCATTAAATAACTTTCGTTTTAAAATGGATCAACCAATATCGACTCAGGACCCATATGCTCCAATGAATGAGCTAAACACAAGAGTTAGAATTCTAGAAGGTAAATATAATCTAACTAGAGAAAGGATGTTATTAATCAATCAGAATATGATTGATCATTATAAAGATTTAAATTCTGATATGAAAATAATAAAAGAAGAAATAAAAGAAATAAAAGAAACTTTGGAAATAATAAAAGAAACAAGTAGAAACTTAGTAAAAGAAATGGCTTTCTTTGCGAGAAAAGAACAACTAAAAGTTTTAGAAAAATATATTAATATGTGGAATCCATTAAACTTTGTAACACAAGAAGAAGTCTTAGAATTAATGAAAGAGGAAAGAGGAAAAAATGCCGCTAGATCTAAAAGAGGATAACGATATGCCTACTCAAAGAGTGCTGGATATGCAAAGTAGGGGAATGTCTGAAAGAGAGATAAGTAATACATTATCACGAGAAAGATTTGGTCAAGATGAAATATCTAATGCATTTGATCAAGCAAATGTAAAAAATGAAATTGCTCCGTTTAGAGCACCATTAAGTCGCCCAGTTTTAAATTTAGATGAAGTTCCTTCGCCAAGTTCAAATTCTACAACAGAGAGTATTCCGATGTCAAATCCTGATTTAAATCAACCTTCATTCAACCAAAGTGGATCACCAACTTTTGCACCAGAGCCAGTAGGAAGAGCGAATTATGAAGCGATAGAGGAAATTGCAGAATCAATTATCACAGAAAAATGGGATGATGCATTAAAAAATATAGGAGATTTAAAATTATGGAAAGAAAAAGTAGAAACTGATCTTTCTGGAATAAAACAAGAAATTCTTAGAACTGAGTCTAAATTTGAAAATTTACAAAAAGCACTATTAGGTAAATTAGGGGAATATAGTGAAGGTGTAACAGATTTAGGAGCAGAAATGAAAGCAATGGAAAGAGTATTTGAAAAAATACTTGCGCCTTTAACAAAAAGTGTTAAAGAGTTAGAAGCAGTCACAGAAAAGATAAAAAAATAATTTAATCTGCTGTAACTTTTTTTATTAATATCATTGCAACTAAAAATATTAATACCATTCCAAATATTTTTGGATGAAATATAGTTCTTAATGCATCCCAATTTTCACCAGCCCCCTCAGCGTATGGAGTAAAAACTGGACCAAAAACAGTTGAAATAACAATTATTAAAACCGCAATTCCTACATATAATAAAACACCGGGGCCAATTGGCATTTTGGTAAAAGGCTCTGTCATCCCACTACCAATTGTTAAGGCCATTAAAATTACAATAACAGCAACCAAGATATACCAAACAGATAATGTTGTAATAAAATTAACCGCATTTTCGGAAATTAACGTTAAAAGTGAAACAACTAAAGCAATAATAAAATCTAATTTTTGAATCCCCCCCAATAATTTCGTTTTTTGAAGAATTGCAAAAATAATAACAAAGATTAAAATAAAAACAAGTACAGGTGCCAAATATTGCAAAAACCCTGCATCCCAAAATGTTGCCATATTTTATTTATGAAGTAGAACCTCTCCTACCTGCAAATGCAACCAAATAGATAATCCCTCCTAATATAGCCAAAATAAATAAGATGGAAATAAATGAATCACTCATAAAATACCAATAAGGAATTGTTCCCCCAAATCCACTTGAGGATAAAGACCATATCATTGCACCAAGAGCAAGTATAACTCCTGCCCACATTGGGAATCCGCTAAATTCACTACCTGTAGAAAACATAGCAGTAATTAACATAAACATAACTCCAATAACAACAACATAAGACATTCTTGAAAGGTAACTATTCATTAAAGGAGCTAAATTAGTATTTAAGAACAATAATCCAATGATTAATGCAACTACTACGTTAATATTCGTTTTTGGTTTTCTCTTCTCCTCTTTGCCAGTACTACCAAAAATATAAGTTTTCTCTAGTATCGCAAAAACAACAACAAATACTAATAAAAATGGAAGTAAAAATTCATAAACCCCCATATCTTCTAAAGTATAAAAAATATCATATAATCCAGTCATTAATCATCTCCCCCTTTAGGTTTATGTGTTACATAAATTATTATTCCTAGAATTGCCCCTAGGACAATTACTCCAGCCAATACATCTTGGAAAACACCACTTCCAACTGAACTAAAAACTTGATCGAGAACACTAACACCTGGAGAAGTTTCATATGCCCCTAAAAAGATTACTATCAAAGCGATAAACATAATAATTGAAAAGGTAATGTACCATCCCTTAGATTTACTCTTAAAATCAAATTCTTCAGATTTCCAAAAAATACCTAACATCAATAAAAATGATAAAGATATAACAATCATTAAAGCTATATTTGGTAAAGCAGTAGTAATCAGATTAACCGCTTTATTAGCTGAAACAAATAATAATGCAACAACTAGTGCAACAATAGAATTTAAATTTTTCTTAGGAGTACCATCTTTTTCTTTTCCTAGAATTAAAGTTTTCTCTAATATTGCAAATATAATTGCAAATATAAGTAAAAAGGGTAAAATTACATCAAATAAACCAAAGTCTTTCAAAAAGTCTATCGTTCCTCTTAAAACTGATGCCATTGATAAAGAAATAAAGATTTAAGTATTTAAAAGTTATGTTTTTATTCGGCATCCTCAGACATCTGTTCTTCGCTATAACTTGGAACTGCAGCTTTACTTATAATCATTATATCTCCAATGGACTTGACTAATTGATGAGGTACAATAACTCCTTTAGCTCCACCCAGAACTTTGTTTAAATATGATCTTTTTGTAGCTCTAACTCTCCATCCAAATATTTTATTGGCAGCCAAGATAGACTCTTCTACATCTCCAAAATAGTCTCCAGAATCAGTGTACACTTCCATACTATAAACTTCACTTATCTTTTTAGTTTTTAACATTATGATTCCTCCTTTGATTAAAAATTGAGAAGTCTTTTAAACTTTATATACTTTTCTTTTCTAAATGCATTATAATAACATTACTATAATAGGGACCTCCCATATAGCAAAAGAAAGTGTGAATGAAGTTAAAAAGTTTATTCTTGAAGAAAAACCTCAGATTATTGCTTTAGAATTGGACGCACCTAGGTTAAATGCATTGTTAAATAATAATAAAAAGAAGATTTCTTTAAAAGATTTGAAAAAGATGGGATTTATGGGGATAATTTTCAATTTAATAGGGGCCTGGGCAGAAAAAAAACTAGGAAAATTAGTAGGCACCAAACCAGGGGCAGAAATGTTAACTGCAATAAAACTGTCCAAACAAGAAAAAATACCAATTGTATTAATAGACCAAGATATTAGAATAACTCTTTCAAGATTATCTAAACAAATAACTTGGAAAGAAAAATTTAGACTCTTTTTTGATTTATTTTTAGGGAGTTTTCATAACCCTAAAAAGATTAAAATAGATTTAAACAAAGTGCCAGATGAAAAAATGATAAAAGAACTTACAAAAGAATTTAAAAAAAGATATCCCTCTTTGTATAAAACATTAGTAATAGAAAGGAACGAAGTAATGGCAAAAAATTTATATAAACTATCTACTAAAGAACCGGATAAACAAATCCTTGTAATAATGGGCGCAGGCCACAAAGAAGAAATAATAAATTTATTGAAAAATGCAAGAAAAAAAGATATATAATGGGCAAGAAATTCGAAGTATTTTTTTAGCAGCTTTAGTCCTAGGGTTTATATTTTCGGCAAGAGAATGGGGATATGGTTCAACTAATGTAGGAATTGGATTAACTAACCTTATTCAATCTACAATATTATCCTTAATTATAATTTTAATTTATCAAACTGCTCATAAATTAATAGCTAAAAAATATCATGCTTATTCTACTTTTAGAATATGGAGTCTAAAAAGAGTATGGTTTACAAAAAATTCAAAAATGGAAAATTTAAATCTTTTTAGGAAAAGATTTAAAACAATCAAAGTTGGAGTAATATTGCCTATAATTTTCTCTCTAATTTCTAATGGATTATTTAGATTTGCAACAATTGGGAGTTCAGAAGTAATTGCAATAGAAAAAAGAAGAATAAATAAAAAGTTTAAACATCTAACTGAATTTGAATTAGCAAAGATACACCTTGTTGGACCTTTAACAATATTATTACTTGCTTTAATATTACATCAATTTCCTGGTTTTGATAAAATAGTAACAATTAGTTATACATTTGCATTATTTTCCATGCTTCCATTTTCAGGGCTAGATGGAGCAAAAGTATTCTTTGGTTCTTTACCATTATATACATTTGGGGCAGGGTTTATTATAACAACTGCTTTATTAATGCAAGTCCTTGTTCCATTATGGACTTTGATACTTTCAATAATATCGGCATTAATTCTTTTAATAATATTCTTACAAAGAAATATATAAGCTTGCCATTGACCGCCAATAGTTTTTATAAATAGTAATGAAATTACACAATGATGTATCAAATAAAAAATTTTGAACCTAGGTTATATCAACAAACAATACTCCACACTTGTATGAGGAATAATACTTTAGTAGTATTACCTACGGGGTTAGGAAAAACAAAGATAGGTATTCTAAATGCAGTAGATAGGTTAAACAAATACCCAAAAACAAAAATATTATTTTTAACACCTACAAAACCTCTAGCTGAACAAATTTTTAAAGAATTTAAAGAATCTACAAATATAGAAAATATAGAATTATTTATAGGGACAGTTGCACCAAAAAAAAGAAAAGAGCTTTGGAAAGAAGCAAAAATTATTATAAGTACCCCCCAAGGTTTGGAAAATGATATAATTAATGATTCAATTAATCTAAAAGAAATATCATTATTAATAATTGATGAAGCACATAGAGCAGTTAAAGATTATTCTTATACTTGGGTAGCAAAACAGTATCATAAAGATGCAGACTATGAAAGAATAATTGGATTAACAGCTTCTCCTGGTTCAGATTTAGAGACTATAAGCGAAGTTTGTAAAAATTTGTACTCAACAGAAATAGAAGCAAGAGTAGAAACTGACCCCGATGTAAGGGGATATATCCAAGATATAAATATAGAGTGGATAAAAGTAGAATTGCCTTTAGAGTTTCAAGAATTAAAAAAGTATTTAGATGATGCTTTTTCACTAAAGATTCAAGAAATGAAAAATTTAGGATATTTTAACAAAGGTTCATATATTTCTAAAAAAGAGTTATTATCTATTCAATATGGATTACAAAAACAAATAGCAAGAGGAGAAAAAGATTTTCAAGTATTCAAAACAATTTCAGTAACTGCTGAATTAATAAAAATTAACCATGCAATAGAAATGTTAGAGACACAGGGAATAAAAAGTCTTCATAGTTATTTAGAAAATTTGTATGATGGCAAAGCAAAAACTAAAGCAGCTAAAAATTTGATGGAAGATCTAAATATTAAGTCAGCATATATAAAATCCAAATTAATGTTAGAAAAAGAATTAAAACATCCAAAAGAAGAGAAACTTATAGAAATAGTAAAAAGAGAAACAGAAAAAAATCCTAATACAAAAATAATAATTTTTAATCAGTACAGAGATTCCGCAAAGGAACTAGAATCTAGACTAAATAAAACAGATAATATCAAAGCAAAACTATTTGTAGGCCAAGCAAAAAAGAATGGAACAGGACTAACCCAAAAAAAACAAATAGAAATATTAAAAGATTTTGAGAATAGTATATACAATTGTTTAATTTCTACTTCCATCGGCGAAGAGGGGTTAGATATTCCTAAAGTAGACTTAGTTATTTTTTATGAACCAGTCCCCTCTGCAATAAGATCTATCCAAAGACGGGGTAGAACCGCAAGGCATACTTCTGGAAGATTGATTGTATTAATTACAAAGAATACTCGAGATGAGGCTTATCATTGGACTGCTTATAACAAGGAAAAAAGAATGCATAAACTTTTGACTGAATTAAAAGATAAAGTCCAATTATCTAAACAACCCACCATAACAGATTACCTCCAAGAGAAAAAAGAAGAATTTCTAATTTTTGTAGATAATCGTGAAGGGGGAACTCAGTTGATTAAACATTTGAAAGAATTGGGTATGCAAGTAAAAATGAAAACACTCGCTACCGCTGATTTTATAGTTTCAAATAGGGTAGGTATAGAGAGGAAAACCCCGAAAGATTTTGTAGATTCAATTATAGACAAACGATTATTACATCAGTTAAAAGATTTGAAACAAAATTTTGAGAAACCATTAATAATAATTGAAGGAGATGAAGATATTTATTCCCAGAGGAATATACATCCAAACGCAATTCGAGGAATGTTGGCCACCATAGCAATTTCCTATGGAATTCCAATTATACAAACAAAAAATTATCAAGAATCTGCAGAGTTAATAAGATCTATTGCACTAAGAGAACAAAACTCAGAAAATAAAGATATTGGAGTAAGAACTGACAAAAAACCAATTACAACAAAAGAACAACAAGAATTTATAATCGAATCTTTGCCGGGGGTTGGGCCCTCATTAGCAAAATCATTATTGAAAGAATTTAAAACAGTAAAAGAAATAATAAACTCTAACCCAGAAAGATTAATTAAAATAAATCAATTAGGTAACAAAAAGTCAGAAGAAATAATAAAAATATTAAATGAAATTTACACTGAATAAATTTCAGGGATTTCTATAGACCTTCTATTATAACTAAGAGTTGTTTCAATATTATTAATATTATAAGATCCGACTATTTCATTATTTTGTTTTATAATAATTTTAGAATCTTCTTCGGTTTTAGGTAAAGCAATTATTATATTCGAATCAATTTCTTCAACATTTGGGTTCACATTTCCTTGATTATCATGACCATCCAAGAATAATCTAGGTTTTGTTAATAAAAGTTCAGATAATATTTTTCCATTTTTATCTAAAACAGATATAGTATCTAGGCCTATTATCCCAGTATTATCTCCATCCGGAAATCCATCTCCTTCTTTAACATTTAATATATCCCAATTCCCATTAGAGAATCTAATTTCTACTAAACTTAAAGGCATAGATTTTTGAATTCCTACTTCAACTATTTTCTTTGTATTTTCTTCAATTATATTTCTTAATGTATATTCATTAAAAGCCCCATAAATTTTAGATTTCCAATAATCCCTCATTATCCCAACTTTAATTGACCTAGAATATTGTTCATTTACACATCCCTTAACACAATCATATTGATCAACTACTTGAAATTTAGGACAAGTTTGCCAAGAAGAATCACAATTTGGGGCTTTCCATGAAACTTCTCCACCATATTCATATTCATCTGCAAAATCTGCAAAGGCATGAGCAAACTCATGTGCAAAAACCAAAGGATCATCATCAGTATTTAAAGAAGCAATACCCATCCATGAACTAGACCTTAATAACTCAAATAATTTTTGTATTCCATCTACATCAACAGCAACCATAACATAATCATGGGGACAACTCACTGCAGCCCCTTTAGCAGAAGTAGGATCACAAACAATTGCATCTCCACCATAGTTATAATCACAATTTAATGCTAAATTTAGATTTTCAATTCTAAAAAAATTAAATCTATCTCCATACTCATTATATGGGACAGTTTGTAAAAAAGTATTGACCATAGTATTGGTAGCTTCCCTAAATTTATCAACATCCGCATAATTATTTGGTAAAAAAACAATATCTATACTATTTGTATAATCACCATTATCTTGAATGGCCACACATCCAGGTTTAGGGGGGATATCAGATTGCCGAATATTAGATTCTCCCCCATCAAATATAAAAAAACCTATTGTTCCAACTAGAATTATTATTAAAACTACAAAAGGATACCAACTTTTAGAAGAAGTACCAAAATCCATAGAATAGAACCCCCACAGAGATATATAAATATTATGATTTATATTTTTTCAAAACAGTAAATTTTGAACCATCTTTTGAGAGTTTGCTTTGTATTAATTGAAACTCATTTATTTCAAATTCAATCGGTTTAACTTTGATAGATTTAATTAAATCTAAAAATTCTTTTTTCTTTTTTATTGATTTTATTCTTCCTAAAGTAAGGTGCGGAGAAAATTTTTGGTATTTATTAGAAAAATTAAATAACTCTTCATCTATTTTTTGTTGAAATTGGATTATCTCATTATGAGGATTCAAATCAACCCAAAAAACATTAATTTTTTCCCAACTAGGAAAAGTCCCAAAATTACCCAACTTTAGTTTGAAGGGTTTAAGATTAATTTTAGATAGTCTATTATGAATTTCATTAATATCCTTAACTTCCCCAATAAATTTTAAGGTTAAATGCAAATTTTTCCTAGGAATCCATTTAATTTTTGCCAAACTAGGACTAATTAGTTTCTGAATTCTATATAGCTCATCCTTTGATTCTTTAGATAAGTCTATACCAACAAAAATCCTCATAATAAAAATAAGGAAAAGAATTACTTAAACATTTCCTTATTTTTATTTTCACCCCATATTGCCCAATAAATGATTGCAAAAGAAGTTAAACTTAATATAACTATTAACCAATCATTCATTTTAACCAAACATCCTTATAGGGGTATTATCTGAGTTTTCTCCCCTTTTAACTTTATTTATTGCAGTTAAAAAATCCTCATGTTTTATATTAGTTCTTTTATCTCTAATCGCAAAATATCCTGCTTCTGTGCATACCGATTTAATTTCTGCACCAGAAAAGGAATTGGTTAAGGCAGCCAATTTTCTAAAATCAATGTCTTTGAGATTCATGTTCATAGTATGAACTTTAAATATTTCTTCTCTCCCTTGTTCTTCTGGAAGTGGAACATGAATTAATCTGTCTAATCTTCCTGGTCTTATAACTGCATTATCTAAAATATCTATTCGATTAGTTGCACCAATGATTTTAACATTATCTAAAGGGTTAAATCCATCTATTTCATTTAATAATTGCATGAATGTTCTTTGTACTTCTCTTTCCCCACTAGTACCAATATCCATTCTCTCTGAGGCAATAGAATCAATTTCATCAATAAATATAACGGATGGGGCCTTTTCTTTGGCCAACTTGAAAATATCTTTAACAAGTTTAGCACCTTCTCCAATAAATTTTTGTACTAACTCGCTGCCTACAATTTGAATAAAAGTAGAATTTGTACTTGCCGCAACAGCTTTAGCAAGAATTGTTTTTCCAGTACCAGAAGGACCATAGAGTAATACTCCCTTAGGGGGTTCTATTCCAACTTTTTTAAATAATTCAGGCTTCTTTAATGGTAATTCAATCACTTCATATATCTCTCTAATTTGATTTTTTAATCCTCCAATCTCAGACCATTTTATTTTAGGTTTTTCAATAATAACAAACCCTTCAACTCCAAATTTTTTTGATTTGCCCAAGGTATCTACTACAGATAAAGACTTTTGTTCAGCTAAAACTCTATCTCCTACACTTAATTTACCGGAAAGAGAAGGAGAAAAATTTACAAAAAAACTATTACCATTTGAAAGTCTTACAATAACTTTTTCTTCAAAAACCTTTACAACATCACAAACAACCAAAGGGGGTTCTTTAAACGAGTCAAGTTCTTTTTTTAAGGCAAACACGGTTTCCTTTAATTTTTTATTCTCCTCATCCAAATAGTAAGAACTATCTTCACCTCTTCTTTTGGAAATAAAATCCATACAGATAGGGAGTTTAATTTTCTTTATAAAAATTGCTCTCATTAAAAACATAATTTTATATTATAATTGATAATAACATAGATATGAAAGACTCAACATTACTTAAGATTTCTTTATGTTGTTCCCTTTTAGGAATCTTAATTATTCTATTTATTGTAGAAAATATAGAAATTCCAGAATCAAATATCTCAAATATAACCAAAGCAGATTTAGAAAAAACCGTATTAATTTCTGGAAGAATAAATTATATTACAGAAACTCCAGGTTTATTCATAATAATGTTAGGGGATCAGACAGGTAATATTACAGCAATAGTATTCAAAGAAGAAAATATTTCCCTAGAAAAAGGACAAATTATACAAGTAGAAGGACAGGTTATAGAATATCAAAATAAATTAGAAATTCAAGCAGAATTAATAAAAATAAAAAAGTTGATATAGATGATAATAGAAATTTTTATTGCAATACTAATTGGATGTTTTGCTGGAATAATTACAGGATTGACTCCAGGGATCCATATAAACTTAATTTCCCTTTTAGTTTTAAGTTTTTCTGCTTTTTTATTAGAAATAACATCTCCCTTGATTATTGCAATTTTTATTATTTCTATGGCAATAACTCATACTTTTTTAGACACTATCCCAGCAGTATTTCTTGGGGCACCAGAAGCAGAAACTGCATTGTCCATTTTACCTGGCCATAAATTATTGCTAGAAGGAAAAGGGTATCATGCAGTTATGTTAACTTTGATTGGCAGTTTATTTAGTATAATCCTTGCCATTTTGTTCTCCCCTTTAATTGCAATAACAATAAATAAAATTTATCCAATTCTTTCTAAATTTATGGGGTATATTTTAATTATTGCCTCTATATTTTTAATATCAAAAGATCCTAAGTCTAGGTTCTGGGCTTTTATAATTTTTTTAATGGCTGGAACTTTGGGATTAGGTGTTCTTAATTTACCTAATTTAGAAAATCCTTTGTTTCCATTATTATCCGGAATGTTTGGTATAAGCGGACTACTAATAAGTTTAAATCAAAAAGTAAAAATTCCAAAACAGATAATTTCAGAATTAAAAATAAAAAAGAAAACAATATTTCAAGCTGTAAGTTCTTCATTTTTTGCTGGAAGTCTTTGTTCTTTCATGCCTGGATTAGGGCCTGCTCAAGCAGCAATTATAGGATCTCAGTTAACTAAAAATATGGAAAGTGAGGGTTTTTTAATATTAGTTGGAGGATTAAACACAATAAATATGATTATGAGTTTTATTGCTTTATACATTTTGGACAAAGCAAGGAATGGAGCAATTGTTACGGTATCAAAAATTATAGAAGTATTAACTTTTGAAAATTTAATAATATTTTTTGGAGTCACACTAATAGTAGCAGGAATTGCAACTTTTCTCACAATAAATCTAACCAAATTATTCTCCAAATTAATGTCAAAAGTAAATTATCAGTTTATTTGTTTATTTATAATTGGATTAATATTTATTTTAACTATATTTTTATCTGGAAAATATGGATTACTAGTTTTAGTAGTATCAACTTTTTTAGGGATAGTTCCTCCTTTGGTTGGGGTAGGAAGGAATCATTTAATGGGATGCTTATTATTACCAGTTATTTTATATTTTATTTAACTAAAAAAATCTTTTAATCCTGCCTGTTTCTCTGGATCTCTCATAAATACACTGTCCACCCTTTGACGGAGTAAATCAATAGCCTGTTTTGAATAAGGAGGTAAATTATATTGTTCTGACAAAAATATTGTATGAGATAAATATTTAGTTACAGAACCCTCTGATATTGTAAATATTAATTTTCCACCACATTTAGTACATTTTCCAACTAAAGGGGGTCTACGAAATTTATCATTACAATTAACACATCTAAACTGTTGCATACTAAACTTACGTAGGTTACCTTTCAAATCTCTAATAAAATGTCTTTCTATTACTAATCTAGCAACATCATGTTTATCTACCGCCCTAATTTTATTGGCAAGTTCCATTTGCCCTTCAACTTTTTCTTTCATTGTTGGGAGTAATTTATAGGAGCTACATAATACTCCAGAATTAATATTTGAAGTTGGATGTGTAAAGCCATATCCTTTGAAAGTATCTGGATTATCTAGAAAGTTCTGAACTGTGTCTATCTTAACATCCCAAGGATATTTATATTCTTCACATGCATGATAAAATTCCAAAGGATATTCCCATGCAGTGCATAGATTATATACTTGATCATCAACTTCTGTAGGTAATAAATGGGAAGTTAAAACCAATGGTTCATCTTGTGTTGCCCCCCTATGACTTCCTAATAATTTTCTAGAAAAATTTAATAAAGCATCCATTAAAAACATAACTCCTGCTTCATCTCCATCACAATCTCTACGCATGATAGAATGTAAATAAGGATGCGCAACCAATCCTTGCATTTGAGAAAACCCCACTATCCTACAAACAATTCCTGCACAAGTATGAGGACTTAACCCAACAACTAAATGCCCCACCAAATCTTTTTTTTCTTTTAAATTATAAAATCTATCAACTCCATAAAATTTTTCTAATAAATCATCGATAAAGTTTGCAACCCTAAATAAAATACTATCTGCACCTTCTTCTGGTACGTCTGGAGAAGAAGAGGGTAAAATAACATCTTGAGGTTTTAATTCCACTATCTGATCATCTTGAACGAGTTCTTTTCCATAAATATCTTTTTCATATCCTAACTCTTTTAACTTCTGAACAGATGTTTTTATTTCAAACGGTTTAAAATGGGTTATAGCCATTTCAGTCATATCATAACGAATTGTTCCATCTTTGTTAACATGAATATTATGTATCGCCCTAAGAATTCCTTTGATCAAATTTTCTGGGATATGTTCTCTATTAGAAGTCCCCCTTATCCCTTTAATTAAAGGGGGAAGTTCATTTAAATTTAATTTATTTTTAGCAATTTCAAGATATTTATCAATATTTATTTCTTGATTTTTAAAAGAAACTGTTTGTGTTGGTTTATCTTCAGAACTATTCATATGTTTTTTACACTCTTTTTCATTAGTAAAATCTTGGCATCTAGGACAATATAGTTTTAATTCTGTTTCTAATCCACAAATTTCACACCTTGGATAGATAGTTTCATTATTACAATGATTACACCTTCTAATTGGAAAATCTGAGTTTATTTTTCCATTCTCACTTGCTGCTTGAAAAGATCTTAGTCTGCCCCCTTCTTCCCCAACTGGAAAAAGTGCATGAGGACTTCCAGTTAATTTACGCATTTTTGCTTTTTCTGGTCTACCCATTCTCGCCCCAATAAATATACCAGATTTATCTTTAATTTTTATTTCTGAAAATTTATTAATTATTTCTAAAACCTCTTTTTTTTCAGTTGTATATTCAACTATTTTTTTGAAATCTAAATCTTTCTTATAAAATCCTAAATTGATCATAAAAGCAATTGCCCAATCCCCTTCAATTATTACAAATTCTTTATTTGCAATTATATGGGGAACGCCCAATAATTCTAAAACTCTTTTTGGGGAGTTATATCCTTCAACTTTATATTCTAAAGGTAATATTATTTTATTTTCGTCTTTTTTTACAACAGATCTTAATAACCAATCTATTAAAATCAGAAATTCTTTAATTTGTATCCCTTTCCAATGAAAAGTATATCTTGGATGTAATGGAACCTCTAGTTCTTCTGAAATTTTAAAAGCATCCATGGCCGATATACTTGTTATTATTGGTTCTTTAAATAATTCTTTTATAAAAGGTAAGGGAATGCCTGTTAAATTACTAACGTCCTCAGGAGATTTATTTTTTGATTCAATTTCTTTAAACCACCATTCCTCACAATAACCAGGAGGATATAACATAGATCCCCTATCTAAGAAGTCTCCATAGTCCATTAATATATCTCCTAAATATAATATTTCTTCAACATCTTTATTTACTTTTTTTGCAATTTTCTCGTCATCTAATCTCAAAACAGTTCCATTTTTTAATTTAACAATTGGTCCTTCAATAGAATCACAAGATACAATTGTGTCTCCTTTTTTAGGTCTTTCTGGTTTTAATTGAGTTCCTGATGCAATATACCCATCCAATACTACTAATGTTGAAGGATGTAACCCATCTACAGAAAATCCAGACATTCTAGTTCTTCCATATCTTAATCTAAATCCACCCTGTTTTAATGGATGCCCAAAAACAGGTCTTCCTGCGACTAAGTCCTTAATAAATCCATAATCAGGAAGAACCTTTTCTCCACTAGAGTCTTTTTTTATTATATTTTTAGCCCTTATTTTTTCTTGTAATTTAATAAATCCTTCTATAAATTTCCAATCTTCCATGCCCACCTTGTTATTCCATTTAGAAAATTTTCCCCAAAACTTTTTCCATTTTAAAGCTAATGCTTCTCCATAAACTAAACAGAAACCATTTCTTAGATTATTAGTACTTACCCTTGCTAAATCTTTATAATTTGGGACTTCTAATTTTTCACTAGCATCTCCTTCTATTTGTACTGGGAGATATTCAGTTATATACCTCGCTTCTTTTTCAGAAGGCATATATTGCAAATTAGTAATTCTATCATGAAAAAAGTCTAATTCTGAAAAAGTTCTACTAATCTCATCAGGAGTTGGATCATAAGGGGCATAACCCATTTGTCTTCTAACATAATCGGCACATGCTACAAAAAAACAGGTTGCTGTGGTTCCTGCACTTCTAATCGGTCCTCCAAAATATAAAGAGAAAAATTTCCCCTTACCATCCAGTCTTTCTTTTAATTCGAGTCTAACAAACCCTTCTAAAGGAGATGCAACTACTCCATTAGTAATATAAGCTAATCCAATTCTTAATCCAACTTCCATTGCTTCTTTTTCATCATTAAATTTACAGAACTTTTGTTTTGCAACTTCTTCTGCTAATAAAAATGAAATAATCGGATGTTGAATTCCATATTCTTTTTCTAATTCTATAATTCTTTGACTTACTCCAGATCCAGCCAATTGTGGGGCTGCTACACTAATTAGTCCTTCAACTCTTTCTGCCATATTTTGAGCAAGTGGGACTTCAACTTGGTTTACAGGATCGTATCCCTTAGCTCTTGCCTGATTAGCTAAGTCATAAGATTTTTTTATATAATCATTCAAATATCCTGAAAACTTTTCATCTACCATTTTATTCACAAAATTTCATAAGTTTTACATCTCTTGTTTTCAAATTTATAATAGGCACCCTACATGGCTCAGGGTGGTGTCCTACTTTATCTTGAAAAGCTGTTCTACTTTGCCAACAACTTCCACAAATCATAGTAGTTTTTCCATAATGACTGATATTTGATTTATGAAGATGCCCAGAAATAAAAAAATCTGGAATTTTATCAATAATTAAATCATCTTTTTTTGGATCTACAACAAATAAAGTAGAAGTATGAGAAGGAGCTAAATGACGTTTTTGCAATAAGAATTTCATAACTAAATCCCCTCTATCATAACCGCCTCCAAACCTTATACTTTCTATTTGATCAATATAATAATCGAATGAAAATCCATGGTATAATAAAATATCAAATCCTGAAAATCCTTCGTAGGACCCTACATTGACTACACTTGGATTAGTTACTAATGTTATATTTGGTGATTTATAAAGTTCTTCCGCATAAATTTTATCAAAAATTGGTTGAGGTTCTGCTAATCTTATAGCATCATGATTTCCCGGGGATATAATTATTTTGATATCCTTTCTTATTTTATTTAATAATTCGGCACATTTATCATATTGCCCTTTTATATCTAAAATTTCTAATTCTTGCTCTTGTCCAGGATAAACTCCAATTCCGTCTATTATATCTCCTGCAATAATTAAATATTTTACAGATTTAGCTATTTTCTTTTGTTCAGAAGAACCGCTCTCACCATTTAACCATTTTATAAATTTAAGAAATTCTTCTTCTAAAAACATTTTTGATCCAACATGTATATCTGAAATAAATGCGATATAATCTTCATTAATTGATTTTTTCATTTCAGATCCATTTAAAGTAACTTCTGGAAAAAATAAATCATTAGCAAAAACAATTTTGTTTCCCATACTTCCTACAATTCCGATAACTTCATCCATTACAATATCTTTTGCCTTCTCAAACATCTCCTGTTTATTATTATTAATCAAAACTTTCATAGAGCCAGTTAAATCTTCTATTTCTAACATTATATTTCCATTCTTAGTAATTTGTTTATCATAAACTATCCCTATTAAAGCCACACGATCTCTTTCCATTTTACTAAATGTTCTACTTATAGAAATAACATCAGATAACTCCAATCGGGATTGTAAAATTTTACTTAAAAAGTTATATCTTAATTTATAATGTTCTATAAAATCTAAAACTTCTATTTTTTTCATAGATTCTTCATAAATTTTTACAATTTTAATATCATCATCAAGTATATTATTATTTTTAAGATTAATATCTTCTTTTTTTAGATATTTTAATTTTAATTCATCAATTAAATTTTTATTTAGAATAGTTCCATTTCTAGGTTCTAAATATTTATTTATAAGATCAAAAGTAGGATTATCTAAATAATTTATAATTTCTGGATCAAGAAAATAGCCTTGGTCCATTAAAAATTTAATTTTTTCTTTCATAAATTAAGCCATCCTCTTAGTTGAGAAATAAGCTCAGGAATACTAGATTGCGGCATGGCCAATCCAATTTCTTTTGTTCTACCATATCTACCTTTGCTTATTACCTTAGCATTAATAATCCCTAACATGTCTAATTCAGCAATAAGATCTGATAATCTTCTCTGAGTTAATGGTTTTAGCCCACAAAGAGTACATAATCCCATATAATCTTCATATACATCTCCTGTGAAAAATTTTTCATTTCCTTTTTTTTCATATAAATTAAATATAGATAATAAAGTTATTTGAGACTGTTTAGGCAATGTACTTATTACTTCAACAACTAAATCATTTTCAATCTTAGACTCTGCCTCATCAATGTGTTTTATCTCCAATTTCAAATCATTTTTTCTTTCTGCTAATTCCCCTGCTACTCTTATTAGATCTAATGCCCTCCTTGCATCTCCATGTTCTCTAGCAGCATATGCAGCACATTTTGCGATTACTCCTTCAGAAATAATTTTATCTTTGAACGCATTTGAAGCTCTTTCATTTAAAATATCTTGAAGTTGTAATGCATTATAAGATGGAAAATTTAAGTCCTCTTCAGCTAAAGAAGACTTAACTCTAGGATCTAAATCATTTGCAAATCTTAAATCATTAGATATGCCTACAAAAGTAATTTGAGTATTTTTTAGCTCAGCATTTATTCTAGTAAGATTATATAATATTTCATCCCCTGCTTTTTTAACTAATTGATCTATTTCATCTAAAACTAATATAATTTGGTTAGAATCATTATCTATATTTGATATAAACATTCTATAAATTTCATCAGTAGGTAATCCAGTTATAGGGATATTTTCTTGACCAAACTCTCTAGCTAAGGTAGAAATTAATCTATATTCTGTATCCGCTACTCTTTTTAATTTACAATTAATATAAACCACATGAAGTGGTAAATTTTTATCTTTTGCAATCTTCTTTAAATTATTAACTACATGTAAAACTGATAATGTTTTTCCAGTTCCTGTTTTACCATATAAAAATAAATTAGATGGTTTTTCTCCCCTTAATACAGGGGCTAATATTCCAGCAATTTCATTAATTTGTTCATCTCTATGTGGTATGTTATCCGGAGTATAACTTGTCTGCAAAACTTTTTTATCATTGAAAATGGATTCTCTTCCAAGATAATTTTCAAAAAAATTATTTATATCTGTTTTCACCATCTTTAATCAGAAAATGTTCAAAAGAGTTATTTAAACATTATTATATTTAAAAATAGACTCCAAGACCTCTATTTCCATTGGAAACTATTTTTTAAAATAAATTTAATATTCTTTTCCTATTTTTCCATTCGAAAATAGTTTTAATTCAAATTATAAAATAGATATTATATTATTAATTATTATATTATATTATATTATATTATAGAAAAACTTAAAAATAAAAAATTAGATCAAAAATCAAAATTCTTCAAAATTTGATGAATATAAGCCTTATAACACCAATTTAAGATAAATTAAAAATATTATATAATTATTTTATCTTTAATAAAATAATAAAAATTAATTTAAAAATAAAATAAAATATCTCTACTCGAAATATTTTATTAATTAAATTTTCCAATAGCAATATAGGTCCGGGGGAGTAATAAATAAGTTTATATAATACTTTAACACAAATAACTATATGAATTTAATAATGTTATTAATCATAATTATAATTACTATCTTTATCCTAGAAGTAGCTAAACATGTTCTTTTCAAATCTTTCTCAAAAACATTAATAATGATATTAGTACTAATTACAGTATTTTTTGTAATAATAGCAACATTATCTTATCAAAATGATATTCAAACTGAAAACCCTTTTGTAACTACAGGGGCATCAATAGTAGAATCTGTAATAGAAAATGGTTATTTTGAGAACATAAATGAAAAAATAGATAGTATTAAAGAAAAAATAAGTGACTCATTCAGTTAGGAAATTTTTATAAACATAAATATAATCACCTAAATATAACATGGAGGCATGCCAAATGGCTAATGATGATAAAAGATATGCAAAACAAATCCTTGGAAAAATTGTAGTAAGTAAAGCAGGAAAAAGATTTGGAGAAGTAGGTAATTTAGTTTTTGAAACAAGAACTGGAGAACTATTACAAATTGTATTGAAAAATCCAACAGGTTTTACAGAAGGATTAGATCTTGAGAGAGATACAACTGGAAATTTATTAATACCTCATAGTTCTGTAATTGCGGTAGGAGATTTTATAGTAGTTGCAGAAGAAGATATAATTTGATTTATAGTAACATTTAAATTAATCATTTATCTTTTTCTTTATATGGATCTCAAAAAAGAATTAACTCAATATCTAATTAAAGAGCTTAAATTAAAAGAAATAACTCTTGAGACACCAAATAATACAAATTTAGGGGATTTTGCGCTCCCTTGTTTTATTTTATCTAAACAAAGAAAAAAGTCACCAATAGATATTTCTAAAGATTTAGAAGTTTCACTAAAAAAACCAAAATATATTTCTAATATTATTTCTAATGGACCATATCTTAACTTTTTTATAGATAAAGTTTATTTAGCTAAATCCATATTAGAAAAAATTATAAAAGAAACTAATAATTATGGTCAAGGAAAAAAATCCAAATATACTGTTTTAATTGAATCCCCTGGTCCAAATACTAATAAACCTTTACATTTAGGGCATGTAAGGAATATGCTTCTTGGTAGTACTTTAGCCAATTTAAATAAAAAAATAGGGAACAATACAATTAAAGTAGATATTGTAAATGATAGGGGAATACATATTTGTAAATCTATGTTAGCCTATAAAAAATTTGGTAGTAATAAAAAACCAAATAAAAAATCAGATCATTTTGTAGGAGATTTTTATGTTTTATATGATAAAGAATCTAAAAAAGACCCTAATCTAGAAAAAGAATTAAATCAAATGTTAATAAAATGGGAATCCGATAATAAGTTAATAAGAGATTTATGGAAAAAAATGAATAAATGGGTTCTGGATGGATTTAAAGAAACCTATAAACGTTTTGATACCAAAATTGACAAAACTTATTATGAGAGCAATTATTATAATCAAGGAAAAGAGATTATTAAGAAAGGATTGAAAAAAGGGATTTTTAAAAAAGATGAATTTGGTAATATTATAATGGATTTAACAAAAGAAAATCTAGATAAAAAAGTAGTTCTTAGGGCAGATGGTACTTCAATATATATAACACAAGATATAGCTTTAGCAGATATAAGGTATAATGATTTCAAAATGGATAAAATGATTTATGTTGTAGGAAACGAACAATTATATCATTTTAAAGTTTTATTTGAAATTCTTAAAAAATTAAATTATAAATTTACAGATAATTTACATCACCTTGCTTATGGATACATTAGCCTTCCAGAGGGAAAAATGAAATCTAGAGAAGGAATTGTAGTGGATGCAGATAATCTCGCAAATGAAATGCATGAATTGGCTAAAAAAGGTATTTTAGAGAGAAACAAAGGAATTTCTAAACAAGAATTAGAAATTATATCTGAACAAATAGCTATGGGGGCATTAAAGTTTTTTATGTTAAAATATGATCCTATGAAAGATTTTATTTATAATCCCAAAGAATCAATAAAATTTGAAGGGGAAACAGGGCCATATGTACAATATTCAGCAGTGCGTATAAAATCAATACTAAAGAAATCTAAAATTAAAAAAGATAATGTAAACTATTCTTTATTAAAAGATCCTTCAGAAGAAAGGATAATCACCTTATTGTCTAATTATCCTCAAATAATTAGAAAAAGTGCATTAGAATACAAAAGTTCAATATTATGTAAATATCTAATAGATCTTTCTAAGGAATTCAATACTTTTTATCATAAATGTCAAGTGATAGATATAAATAACAGAGAACTAACTAAAACAAGATTAGTTTTAATTAAAGCAATATATTATGTATTGGAAGATGGATTAAAACAATTAGGAATAAAAATTCCTTCTAGGATGTAGAAAAGCTTATATATCTTATATTTATCTCAAGAAGTGATGTCAAAATGTCTATAATAGGATTTAACTTTGAAAAAATAGTAGTAGAGAAGAAAAATAAAATAAGTTCTAAACTAAGTGTAAAAAATAACTTATCAATAGTCAATGTAGAACAAGAAAAATTAAACCTTACTAATTCAGGCGAGGTTTTAAAATTTAATTTTGAATATACTGTGGATTATGAACCAAAAATTGGGCAAATATTTTTAGGAGGAAACATATTAGTTATGGAAGACTCTAAAAAGGTAAAAGAGATATTAGATGAATGGGTGAAGGATAAAAAACTTCCAAAAGAATTAATGTCTCAAATTTTAAACACAATATTGGCAAAATGTAACATAAAAGCATTAGGTTTAACACAAGAAGTTAATTTACCTCCCCACATAAAACTACCAATATTAAAAACTAAATAAAAAATTAATTAAAAAATTCATTGAGATCTTTCCTCTCTTTTTCCTTTTCAAGGGCTTCTTCCCAACAACATTTCTCCTTACCCATTATCTTCACTATCTTCAATTCTTTGTTCATATCCTTTAATTTATTATTTCTTTTATATATATTGTCAAGTTAAATAATACTTCTTTGTATCTATATATTCTATGCCGATACCACTCATAAATTAGTGAATAAATTTATACAAAGAGTCGTGACATTATTTATAGAAAGTTATTTAAAAAATTAAGGCTAAAAGATAATATGTTAGAATTATCTATAATTGTAATAATAATTATATTATCTTTAATATTTTTCAAAATAACAAAAATAATTTGGAAAACAATACTTTTTACATTATTAGTAATATTAATCATAATCGGAGTTACAGGCTATTTAGTCTATAAGGATGTTCAAGAGATTATTAACAATGAAAATATAATACTAATTACATCAGAACAAGGCGTTCAAACTGGGGCGATAGTTTATAAAGGAGAAGAGTTTAATACAAATTATTTTAATGAACAAGATTTAATTATTTATTCTGAATATCTCAAAAATGATGATTATAAATCCGCACTAGGAGATAGGGCTCTATTAATTATATTAAACACTTCCATGTTTAACAATTTAGATAGATCAATATCAATTAATGGGCAAGAATTTCCAATAAAGGAGGGAGTAGATTCACTAATGTCCAATGTCACTTCAGAATTTATAGATAAGGCAACAGGAATATTAAAAATTAATATGTCAATAATAAATAAAGATGAAATGATTGAATATAAGTTTAAAATGACCCCCATATTAGTTGGAGAATTAGTAAGAGAAGAAGGAGGAACAAAAACATTATCCCAAAATACAAAAATTTATCCTGAAAGGTTAGTTATAAAAATTTTAAAACAAACACCTTATCTTATCAAAAGATTATTTCCAGAATAATAAAACTAATAAAAAATTGTAAAGGAGGTTAAATGAAACTAATAAAAGAATGTCAAATATGTAGAAGTAATATAGCCAAATATAATTGTAAAATTTGTGGTAGTTATGTTTGCGAAACTTGTTTTGATAAAGAGAGAGGAATATGTAATAATTGTAAAGGAGGTAAAAAATAATGGATATAATTGGACTTTTTTCAAATCCAATATTTTTAGGAATTATGACAATATGGACTTTACCATGGAAAGGGATAGCACTTTGGAAAGCATCTCAAAATAAACAAAAATAGTGGTTTATTATAATATTCTTAGTAAATACACTAGCCATATTAGAAATATTATATATTTTCCTATTTCAAAAAAAGAATAATGGAACCAGAAGAAAAGATTCAAGACTTTGAAAAAGAAAGTATATTGAAAAAAACATTTATTGGATTTATTAGCTTTTTTCTTTTATTTCTCTTATTATCTTATTTTTTAGTTAGTCCCTCAATTTTTCCGATTTTAGAAAGTTTATTTGAGTCTAATACAGTAGAAGGAGATACAATAATCCTAGATGATTACACTATAATTTTTTCAAACAATACTTACAAAGATTTACAAAAAAATTATTATAAAAATCAATCTGTAGAGTTTGTAGTATGTCTCGAAGGGAAGAAAGAAGCAAAAGAATACACAATTAAAAGAATATATTTACCCGAAATATCTGATCAATCATTCAATCATGTTTCTTTTAAGCCTTGTTCTGAAAGTACAATAGCTCTCTTACACTCTCATCCTTATAGACGTTGTATTGCTTCACAACAAGACCTTATAACATTAAATAATCTAAAGGAAATAAATTCAGAAAGATTGATGATAATTATGTGTGAGCCCAACAGATTTAGTGTATATAACTAATCTCGGTAACCGAATAACTTAAATAGTCCTAATATTCTTAAGCCTGATGCCCAAAATAAGCGATAAAAAGATACAAAGAATTAAAGAAGAAATATTAAGTTTGCTATATGAAAATCCTGCAAAACCCCTATATACGTCTTATATAGCCGAAGAAATGATTCGAGATGAAGAATTCATTTTAAGAGTATTAGAAGAATTAAATAAAGAGGGGTTAATTGATAAAATTCAATCAAACACCAACGGTAAACAATATTTAGCTAGAAAAAAATGGACATTACAACCTAAAGTATATTCTCAATATAAACAATTAATCAATCAATAATCAATCATTAAGCATTTATTCATTCGATCATAAGAAGATATAAAAACAATTGATCACTCACTCAGTATGTGGGTGTAATGAATGAAGATATTCTAAAAAAGGCATTCTCTAAAGTAAAAGAGGATATGCAAGTCTTAAATGATAGATTGGCTAGACTTGAATCCCAAATTCAAGTAATTCTCACTAAATTTGATCAAAAAATCCCTCCAAACCCTTCTAATTCTACTGAAAATGGCCAATATAGGCCTCAAAACCCCCAAATTCAAGAAAGTTCCAGTGGAAATGAAGGGGTCCAATCAATCAATCATTCAACAATCAATCAATCATTCAACAATCAAACAGTTAAAATACCAAAATTTGGGCAATATACCCCCCAAATAAGCAAAAACTATCAAAATACTACCAAAACTAATCAATCACTAAGCATTCAATCATTAAGCACTCACTCAACAAATATTCATGCATTAAACATTCAAACACTCAAAAAAGAGCTAGAATCTCGTTTTAGTTCCCTCACAAGTCAAGAATTTCTCATATTTCTCACAATATATCAATTAGAAGAAGATTTAGGTAGACCTATCACTTATATGGACCTCTCCACTAAGCTAAGTCTCACCTCTGGTTGTATTAGAGGGTATATTAGTGCTTTAATACGCAAAAATCTCCCTTTAATTAAGTCTAAAATCAATAATAGAACTCTCACTTTATCTATAAATCCTGAGTTTAGGGATCTCAATCTCAAAGAAAAACTTACAAATATATACTATAATCAAGATCCTGAACAAACTAAATTATTCTAGTTTTTGTCTCATTTTCATACTAATTTTCTCTTTAATTTAATTTTTATTACCATTTTTTTAAAAGTTTCCTTAAACTCGTTATATCGACGATAAAAAACCGTTCGGTAATGTTCGGAGAACGTTCATCGAACTGTCTATACACGTCTCCGAACGGTTACCGAACAAATACAAAACTTTTATATACCTGTAATCCAAAAAATAAATATTATGTTTAATTTTTTCAAAAAAAGAGATGATAATCAATTAAAGACTACAGTAGAAGCTATGCAAACGAGTCTAAAAAAATCTTTTGAGAACATAAAAAAAGATTTCTCAACAATAGATCATCATCATAGAGAGTTTCATGAAAAACATGAAAAACACGAAGAAGTACACAAGTTACATAAAGAGAGTATAAATAATCTGAGTGAGAGACTAATAAGATTAGAAAGAGCAATTGCCCAATTACAAAACATAGAGTATGAGCCAATTCAAGTGAGAGAAGAATCAGAGTTAGAATTTAATGAAATAGAAAGTATGACTGAAGTTTCTCAAAAAATCTGTTTTATTTTAGCTGCCTTATTACAGGAAAACAAAGACTTAGTAACACTAAAATCCTTGGCAGAAGAAATGTATCCAGATAAAGAATATTCAAAGATAAGGTCTACAATTTCCCAATACACTACTGAACTAGAAGAATTAGGGTATGTACAAAAGAAAAAGAAAGGAAAACATGTATACATCAAATCTACTGATAAAAATCCTTTTTTAAGAGATAAAAATCTATTAAAGAAGAAGATAAAAATTAAAATTAAATCATAAAGTTTAAATATATACAATCTAAAAAATCAATAAAGGTGATTGGATGAAAAGAAAAAAGCAGAAAAAAGTAGAACAATATAATAATTTTATATTTCCACATAAAGATCCAATGAATCTTGCCCTACATGTTATCGGTTTTATCATTATAATTTATGGAGCTTGGTTTAATAACGTGTTATGGATGTTATTAGGACTTATTCCAATGATTATAGGGTATTGGTGGGAGAAAGTAAATCAAAAATGAAAAAGAAAAATTTTAGTTGGAATTGGATAAAAGAAAATTTTTGGAATGTTGTAGCAATCATAATTGTTTGGCAGATAGTAATAACAATTATCTCAGTTATAATATCTTCAATATTTAATATCCCTATGTATTAACTCTAAAACCTTTAATCAAAAATAATAAGTTTAAAAGGTATGAATAATTTGAATTATAATTCTGAATATTTTTATAAATTCTAAAAGATTTTGAGCAATAATTAAATAGAAAATTATTTTTTAGGTAGTCTTTTATACTGTTTTTCCAAGAAGGTTAATATTACATTTCAAAAAGGGTTCCCATATTAGAACGTTTATATCCCTAAAATATGGCCAATACACGTCGAAATAACCAAAATCCCTCCTAAAATGGAAGAATCTAACCTAAAAACTGCAATTTATGTACGTGTCTCTACAGAAGAACAAGCTAAAGAAGGAATTTCTATCTCTGCTCAGATTGATCGTTGTCAAAATTATTGCAAGGCCCGTGGTTGGAAGGTTGCAAATATCTACACCGATGCAGGCTATTCAGCTGGATCAATGAAACGCCCAGGAGTTCAACAATTAATTCAAGATTTGAATCAAAATAAGTTTGAGAATATATTAGTTTACAAATTTGATAGATTCTCTAGAAATGTTCGAGATTTAATCACCTTTTTAGATAACCTAAAAGAAAAAGATGTTAATTTTACATCTGTAACTGAAAACATTGATACTACAACTGCGATGGGGGAAGCATTCTTTCAAATGATAGGAGTATTTGCTCAATTGGAAAGGGGGATGGTAAAAGAACGTGTAAAACTAGCTTTTGATAAAAAGATAAGTGATGGAGAATCTTTAAACAGGGCTCCTTTAGGGTATATCTACAGCAAAGGTAAACTAATAATTGATAAATCAAATATTAAGAAAATTCAAACAATCTTTAATATGAGACTAGCAGGGATTCACTATAAAGAAATCTCAGAAAAAACTGAAGTTCCAATATCAACTTTATATAATATTTTAAAAAATCCAACTTATACAGGCAAAGTAAAATACAACGGAGAAATATATGAAGGGGCCCATCAATCAATAATTGATCCACAATTATTTAATAAAATAAATCCAAAAGAGTCTGTAACCTCGAACACATTAAAAGATTGGGTTAAGGTTTAAATTTATAACATAAACAGCATATCCGGTTTAGCGAATTTATCTAGAGATTTCTATATGGTTAATCTTTCAAATTATTTTATGATTAAAACCTTTAGAAATAAATCAATTGTTTTAGCCAAGAATAATTGAATTAATTTGATAAATAAACTAAAATATTTAAGCAAATATAATAATTTTAAGGAATTAAAACCTTTAAGCTTAAATTAAAACATTTAGAAATTATTTTATCAAAAAAATTTCATAATTTTTATTTAGTTTTAAGTAAATGTTATTTTCACCGTCGAGGGAATTAATAAGCTTTATATATAAGTAAATCTAAAATCATGTATCATATTCATAAGGAGGTGAATTGATTGGGAAAAATTATTGCTAAAAATGTTGTTACAAGAAAACCTGGTTATCTTTACTATGTAGATGGCAGCGGTCATGTTTGCGAAGCTAAAATGGCTAGAGGCGGTAAAAAAAAGAAAGCTGTTAAGAAGGTAGTGAAAAAGAAAGCAACAAAGAAAAAGAAGAGATAATTATTTCTTTTTTATTTTTTTTGTAAAGTGAGAGTTTATTTATTAAAATAACTGGTTAGATCTTTATTTGATCTTTTAGGTAGTTTATAGACTCTCCTTATACCAATAGTTTCAATTTTAGAGTTATCTCCACAGTTTGGGCATTTATTGCTATACTTCTTATCTGTCACATTGGACATCCATTCCCAATTACAATTATGACACAACAAAGTATATCTCATAAATCCTTCTTTTATTAAACTAATAGACTTTTTACTCTCACTTTGGTATGTAAGTATAAAAATCAAAATACTAATAGCTAAAATAACTGCAGAAATAAAATAATTATCTACATTTTTGACGAGATAGATTAACACTAAAGATAATACAAAAAGCAAGATAAAATCCAATACTGCCTTTTTAGGATTGTATGACATATATTAGTAAGTGAGAGTAAATATAAAAAACTAGTGTTTAGTCTAATTTTTTCTCTAATTCACTCAACCAAAAATATCTAAAACCAGTATTTCCCCTATTTCCCTCACAAGCATCACAATAATAATCTCCAGCCCTAACTGCTTCAAATTGATATTTGTTTAACATAGAATCAGAATTATATCTCACTTCTTTCAATCCTTCACCACATGCAGGGCAATTATATTCTGACATAAAAAAAATAAAAGAAGAAGGAATATAAAAATTTAACCCATATAATCAACTTCTTTCTTTTGCTTTAAACTTTGAGCAGTTCCAGACTTTTTTAATAATCCTTTTAGTTTATCCTCAAATTGTTCAGCTTTCTTCAATAAAGGTTTAGGATCTATTTGTAATCCAAGGTAACCATCTAAAACTTTAATTATTCTTGCAGCAGCTCTACTATCCGGCAAACTACTCGAAGTTTCAGCAAAAACACAAGATAACGGCACCTTTCCTGATTTCAATAATGTTGCAGCAGTAACTCCCATAATAATTCCTTCGTCCATTTTTTTTGCAACCGCAGACCATTTTTGTTCATTGTTTTTTGCAAAGAAATAAACATTCTCACTTACTTTTGGTTGCATAGCTCCAACCCCTTCAACACATAAAATCTCTTTAGCTCTTAGCATTGTAGCAACATTATTTATTGCCTCTGCCAATTTCCATTCTACCCCATTAACATTAGTAATTGCATGTAATATAACTAAGTTATACATCTTAGAATAAAATACCCCCAAAGGATCTACAACCTTTCCTTCATGTATTGCAACTAATGGATTCATCTCATCAAACCAGATATACCCAATTCTCTCTATATCTTTTATATGATCCATTAAATATTCAGTAGTAATAGTTCCAATCAATCCAAATCCTGGAAATCCCCCAATAATAGAAACATTCTGCGGCTTTTTTGTTAATTCAATTTTCATTTTATCTCACTAAGAAAAATTAATTTATATACTTTTCCTTTAGTAACTTATATAAATAGGAAATAATAAAATTAAGTTATGGTTGATCTCAAATTAGTTGATTATATTAAGAGACACATTGATAGAGGTTATGGTAAGGAAGAAATAAAAAAAATTCTAATAGAAAATCAATGGGACAAAAAAGAAGTAGATCAAGCCATGAAATTCTTAGAAGAAAGAAAGGAACCTTCTAGAAAAATTGAATTAGAATCAAAACCAGTAGTAGTTCAAGAAAAAAATATAGCTCAATTACAAATTCTAAAAAATTTTATTATCAATTCAAGATCTAAAGGGATTAAAGATAATGAGATTAGAACTGCACTTTTAGCTAAAAAATGGCCAGAGTCTTTAGTAGCAGAAGGATTTTCAGATTTAAGAGCACCAATAGAACCAAGACCAATTGTTTCAGAAAGATCAACCGTTGCGCAAAAACCAAAAAAAGAAAGAAAACCATTCGATTGGAAAATGTTAGTTTGGTATTTAATCGCATTTGTTGTAGCAGCGACAATTATTGCTGGAACAATATTTGTTTATTATTATGTTATAGGGCTTTCAGATTACACTGTAACGGTTGATGGGACAGCAATGCATGGAAAATGCTTACAACTAAACTGTTCAGATATGAAAGGAGAAGCCCTCTCTTATGCAAAGGAAAGTTTAACTACAATGATTATAATTGGTTTAATTGCATCATTATTAATAGTTTCATTATACGCATTTTTACCTTATAGGCATGTAGTGCTTTGGATTGTAAATATCTTATATTTCCTATTCTTAGTATATATAGGATATGTATGGATTACTTTTACAGGCTCACTTTAATTTTTTCAAAACTTTTTTAAACAGTTGAATTTCTCAAATATCCAGTGGGCTCATAGCTCAGTTTGGCTAGAGCACTTGGCTCTTAACCAAGGGGTCGCGGGTTCAAATCCCGTTGGGCCCATTTTCATTAGTTTTAAAAACTTTGTTATACTACCTATTTATTGAACTAAATGATATAAAACGTAATCAGATAGACTTAAAGAATATAAAAGGTATGAGCATTATTATATTTTAGTTTATAATTAGAAAAACTTATATATAATTCTAAATCTGTTTATTTGGATAAGTACAGGTTAGCGGACTTATATTAGGGTAGGGGGCATATGCCTTCTTTTTTCTAACTGTTTTGTAAATTCTTTTTTAATTTTTTGAAATATTCATCAGTCATCTTTTCTTTTAAAAAATTTAATGAAACTCCATATTCTATTGTATCTGCAAAATGTTTCATTGCTTCTTTTTGGGAAGAGGGCTGTATCAAAACTTTCATATTATAATTCCGTGTATTTTTTGTTTTGTCCTTTAAACTTTTCAATAGGGTATTTTTGATGATTTTTTCCATTTTTTTACTAAATTCAGTTGTTAAATCAATATCATATTTTTGCGCCATTCTTAATAAGAAATAGAAAACATCAGACATTTCTTCAACTATTTCAACTCTTTTTTCTTCATCTTCAAACCTGAATATATCCAATAATTCTGAAGATTCTGTTATTATTCCAATGGCTAATTCCTTAGCATTGTGGTATTGATCCCAATCTCTTTCTTCACAAAATAATTTTACTTTTTCCTTTCTTTCTTCACAAAATAATTTTACTTTTTCCTTTAATTCGTGAATATTAGTTTTATGATCTACCTTATTCGCTTATCTCCTTCAACTTATCAACAATCCAAATCATTGCTTCTGTATCCAAACAACAGTATTTTAATAAATCGTTACGAACTTTTAACTTTTTTGATTCTTCAACTTCTCCATAATGAGAATTAAAATACTCAATAGAAGCAGTTATTCCATCTGCAATATCCATTACTTTATACCCTTCTCCTCCAACTAAAGAGGGTAGAACGTGTTTTATTGAAGCAGAACCTTTTTGTTTAGGATTATAATAACTAAAATTTCTGAAAGGAACCCACAAATCAATCATTCTACCATTTACATTTTCAGCCCAATCTTTATACTCTGGAAGAAATTCTGCTACTTTAGATATAACTCCTTTTTCAAAAGCCATATTATAGGAAACAATATCCCCTGATTCACCAAGAGCTTCTTTTAATTTTTCAATGAATTCTTTTCTTGGATCTTCTGAACCATCATATAGAAATTCAATATGTTTAGGTGTAGCTCCTTCTTTTTTTACAATGTGTAATGAAAATTGGAAAGGTACTTGTTGATAAGGTTTAATACCATCAAACATAGGAACAGCACTACTAAATGTTTCAAAATCTAAATAGTATAAGGGATAATTTAATCCAGATAGGAAGTGTTTAATACTTTCTTTGTGAATATGCACTTTATTGCTTATTTCGCAATCTCTTTGTATTCCTTGTTTATCTGTTAATTTGAAATCTTCTGGAATGTCTTTTATTGCATATATTTTATTATCAAATAATTCAAAGGAAGTTTTTCCACCTCTTGTTAATTGAAATACGTGTCCTTCTGGAAGAAAACTCCAACAATCGTCTTTTAAGGGGCAACCATATGGGTCATCACAATGAGTTCCAATAATGTTGTCTGGAAGTTCTGGATAATTAAGAATATCAAACATTTCAGTTATTTTTTCTGGTAATTCCTTTAACTTTTCTCCAACTTCTTCTGTTATATTTTGTTTTACAAATAGTTCTTTTGGATCAAGTTCTCCATTCTTTATATATTCATTATTAATATACATTAGGAAACATTTTCTTATTTTTAATCCTGCTTCTTCGTATACATATTTTTGAAAAGCCACATCCCAAATATTGATATCTTTTACTTTTGTAGCACTCTTAACTTCTATAATATCCCATTCTTTTCCTACTGGGACCAAAATATCTGCTCTTGAGTATAATTGTTCAAACATTATTGCAGGCTCAAATAGTGGTTTATCTTGCGTTAAAGCTTCTTTTGATAATTGAATATTTTGTGAGAAATCTTCAGTTGGAATATCTATTCCTTCTGGAAATAGTTTTTTGGCTAGTTCTCCAACTTCATTTCCTTCTTTGAAAGTATTTAAGGTGGCTATACTAAACTCAGGCAGCATTTCTTTTTTATGGATACTTACCCAAAGTAATCTAGGGCATTGGATTCCGTTCAAAAACTTAGATTTTGAGAGTAGTTTCATTCGAAAATCCCGTTTCTATCTTTATATTCTATCCAACAACATTCCAAATACCAAAAAAGACTTATAAAAATAAATACAATTATTAAAAATTCAATTCCTTCTCTTAATCCCTTCTCTATAATAATCCATGCTGAATCAATGATATTTGCTACCATTGAAGATATTCTGCCTATATCGAATATGGATACTTTCATATAAGATGGATGATAAATAAAATTATTTAAAACTTTTCATAAAGTTTGTCAAGCTTGCCAAGTATCAGAAAATTGTTTTTAAAGTATAGTTTACTAACTATTCTACGCCTACAGGTTTGACTCCTTTTTTCCTGAGGCTAACTCCTATTTAATATGAAAACAATAGAAATATTTCACTTGTTTTTTGAATTGGAGATGGTAGACACAAATGGAGAAGTTCATTTTTTGGATTACCATAATTTCTTTTGGTATGGTAGTTTCTCATTTGTTGAAGAATGCACTTACGAGAATGATAATATTTCTTATACTATGAAAAATTTCTGAATTTGTTAGTTGGTTATATCTTAAAATTTCGGTTTTTGTTCAGTTTTTCTTAATAGTCGTCATATTTATTTATTGGCCTTCATTTGAATATCCTTTCTTATAATGTTAAATATGTATAGAAAAATATAAAAGAAGAAGAAAATAATTAAATAATGAAAAATGGATGAAATAACCTATAAAAAATTAGATGATTATCTAAAAAATATAAAAAAAATAGGGCTAAAAGAGTATAGAGAAATTGCAAGAATGTTTCAATTTTTAGTTGAGAAAGAAATAAAAAAAATTTGGAAATTACATAATCAAAAAATAAATATGAGACTAAATAAAATTCCAATATGTTTGGAAGGCTCTGCAGTAAACACTTCAACTGCTTTTGGTTTCATTATAGAAGAATTTTTAACGCAACAATTGCCTGCTAATTATGTAAATGCGGATCAAAGCACAGTTAATTCTGTATTTGATTTTAGGTATAAAAATAATGAAAAAATTGAATTATTAGTCAATCTTAAAGTTGAAAAAAATACAAGCAATAATAATGGAATTGTTGCTGCAAATATTCTAAAAAATTATTATAAACGTAATAATAAACCAAAATTATATCTTATCTTTAAATCCAAATATCATATAGATGAAAAACAAAGCGTGGTATTATGTGATAATACTACAAATATCTTTTTAGAATCATTTATTACTCATCCAGGCCAATTAAAATCAGATAGTCGTAATTGGTCTAATGTTTATAATGTGCTGTCAGGAAGGCTACAATTACCCTCAAATAGAGATATACACAATTTCAATGTTGAAACAATTCCGGAACCAGAAAAAATACTTGAGTTTATGGATGATTTAGCCGAAAAACTGATTGCTACAAAAAAATGATATCAACTAAGGAAGATTATAATATTATTAAGTCTGAATTAGATAAGGTGAAAAATTTATCCTCTGGATGGGGGGGAAGAAAACAAAATAATTTAGATGATGATAAGATAAATTTATTTGAAATAAAAACTATTGAGGAACTTAATAAAAAAATTTCTAATTATGATGACGCTTCAAAAGAATATTACCTCAAAAGATGGTATATAATTAAAATTTCTGATTGTGATGAATACCTTTTTTCTACGCTTCCTGATACGAAAATAAACTCAGATCCTTATTCGAAAGAATATGATTTAATATTGAAAAATATAAAATTTGATATAAAAGGAACAAGAATTCCAAAGTCTTTTTCAGATAATTTACAAAATGTATATATCAATCCTCTTGAGATAATTAGATTCTATTTTAATCAACAGAGTACTGGAAGAAGATTTGGTATTCAGAATAGATTATTTATTGTTACAGTAGATGAGAATAATTATGAAAATGAGATTTATTTAAGAAAAAATTTTGAAATAAAAGAAAAAGCTTTTTCTGAATTTTTAAACAAACTTAATCCCAACAGAAAATTTTATGAGATAAAAATGGGAGAAAAAATTGTTATATCAGATATTATTTTTATTGTGAAAAGAAATGATAAAATAATTACTATGATTGCTTCAGATTTAATTAATTAAATTCTAAGATTATTTATTCATAAAAAGAAACTTAATTTTCCAGCAAATCTCTTATATTTTCTGCTATTGCTTTTGCAAGACCAACTGGAACTGCATTTCCAATTTGAACAAGTTGCTGGCTCTTACTTCCCTCAAAAATAAAATCATCTGGAAAACTTTGTAATCTTGCAAGTTCTCTTGGAGTCATAACTCTATTATTTTTGTAATGAACGAAAACTCCACCGTGATTTTCTTTAACTGTTCTAGAAGGTTGATCTGGATAACTTCTAAAAAAAGCATCAGAAAAATTACCAAATATACTCTTTCCAATTGGAGTATTTTTTATTTTTTCTTTAAATTCCTTATTATGTGAAGTCATTATATGGTTAAATAGGATGTCTTCATCTCTATCTTCTAAATCTCCAATTGCTTCCTTAACAGAAACCCATTTTTTTAAATTTACACTTCCTTCCTTATTATGGGTAGGTTCAGGGTATCCTATTTTACCAGATTGTGTTCCAATAAAAATTACACGTTCTCGCCTTTGGGGAACACCATAATTTGCAGAATTCAATAATTCAAATTTAACATTATATCCTATTTTTGCGAATCTATTTATAATTTGATCAGTAACTTTTTCTTCATAATTCCCTAAGCCCATTTTTGCAATTTTTATTTCTGAATTAAGTTCTTCTAACCTTTGCTCTTCAGGTTTATCAAATTTATATCTTTCAGGATTATTTTTGAATTGTTTTCTAGAAACTAATAGTTCTTTTTTCTCTCTTTCTAATTTTCTTAATAGATTCAATCTATCCATCTGTTCTTTAGAAAGATTTTCTTTATCGTGTTTCATAGTTAATATTCCCTTAACATTTTCCATAACAAATATTTTGGGTTTTACTGAATTTACTATTTCAACATATTCTTCAAATAATTTCCCCCTTGGATCATCAGGATCCCTAAATCCTGCTAAACTATATGCTTGACAAGGCGGCCCCCCAACTATAACATCACATCCTTTATTTTTTACATAATCAATGATATCCTGTTTTATTCCTGGTTGGGTTATATCTCCAAAAAAGAATTTACTTTGAGGGTGATTTCTTTTATAAGTTTGCATCGCGTGTCCCAGAATATCATTGGCAGCAATTACATCAAATCCTGCTTGTTCAAAACCTTTACTTAATCCCCCACAACCAGCAAATAAATCTAAAACTTTAAATTTTTGAGCATTGGTTTTTTTCATTTTATTAATGATATATCTTACTTTTATAAATATTATTGTTATAGTTGGCAAGCTTATAATATTCAAATCTTGAAGGCATTTATAGAGTTTATATTGAGATGTAGGAGGATTCAATAAAAATGAAGACCTCCCCTTTGGAAGTTTAAAATCAAGATTTAAGTAAACTTTATTTTTTACAAAACCAAAAAATTTTACAAGTTTTTGCCGAAATCCCGTTGGGCTCATTTTCATTAATTTTAAAAGCTTTGTTATACTACTTATTTATTGAAAATGCACTCACCACTAGCATTAAAACTAATGAATTTTAGAGAAGATTCTAAACTTGTTGCTGCATTAAGATCTATAAAAAATTATCAAACCTTTGTAAATTATATGCCAGAAGCCCAACAAAATGGGACTGCCCCTATTTTTGAATATACTACAGAAGAGGGGATTAGGAAGGGATTGTATTGGTTACCCGGAGAAAATAGATTAGCTGTAGAATCAAGTTATAAAGCGGCCTAATTTTATAAAAAACTTCCAAGAGTATATAGCTAAGTCAAAAAGAAAATTATTGTAGCAATCATTAATCCAGATATAAATTTATTTTTAAATTTTTTATTATAGCGGGGGATTAGATAAACGGCCAATCCTCCAACAAATCCAATAATTGCATTTCCAAAATTATTCAAAAAAACTTCTTCAAAATTCATTTTTTAAATTTCTCATCAAATAAATCTTTACATGCTTGTTCTTTCCAATAAACTACATGGGATGCTCTTTTTTCAAATAAAGAAACAGCCATTCTTACTAAATCAGTTTGATAATCACGTAAATTCATATCTTCCATAATTAAACGGGCATCTTCAATACATTGTTTCATTAAATCATTAGTTTCACGCCTAGCTCTTAATTCAACATTTTGTTCTTCAGAATTATTTAAAGAAATTTCTTCCCAGGTTGGGAAGTTTGTTTTACTATCAGTTCGAGGAAAGCTTTTTGAAAAAGTCATAATATATCTCTAATTCTTTCAATATGGTCTGCTATTTTCTCGCCGTTTTCAGTCAAACGAATAGTCTTAATTCTCCCTTTTTTCTCAAACTGCACTAATTTACTTTTCTCCATTTCTTGAAGAATTTTGACAGCATGGGAATAGGTACAATCAACTTCTTTTGCCAAAACAGAACCATATTTTGCTCTGCTGTTATTTCTCAAAGCAACTAAAATCATCGACGGCTTACGCCTAAAAAACACCTCAAAAATATCTTTTTTATCCATTCATTTCCACCTGTTCTTGTAGTATCAAATCTCTATATAAAGCTTTATATGTTCTAAACATATATATTGTAGAATATACTTTTTTCATTAGTAATAAGGTACTAACAAAAGGTTTATATAACTATTTTTTTTCTAAAAACTTATGATAGATATAAAATTTCTGAGAGATAACCCAGAAATAATAAAAAATAATTTGAAGAGGAGATACCAAGAAGAAAAAATAGCTTGGATAGATATAATTATTTCTAATGATAAACGTTATAGGAATTTAAAACAAAAAGCAGAAAGATTAAGGCAACAAAGAAATACCTTAACTGATGAAATTAGAGAATTTAAACAAAAAGGACAAGACATTGCTCCAAGATTAAAACTTGCCAAAGAAATTCCAAATAAAATTGAAATAATAGAATCAGAAATGGAAGAAATAAAATTACAAAACGATACTTACCTAAAACAACTTCCAAATATATTACACAATTCAGTTCCAGAAGGAAAAACTGAAGATCAAAATAAACCATTCAGATTTTTTTTAGAAGATCCCAAACCAAAAGATTTTGAATTAAGATCACATGTAGAATTATTAGAACTATCAAATCTGGCAAATTTCGAAGCTGGAAGAATAAATGCTGGTCAAGGATTTAATTATTTAATTGGAGATATGACAAAATTGGATCTTGCATTACAAAGATTTGGTACAGATTTTTTAGAAAAGAAAGGGTTTCAATTAATAGGAGTTCCTTTAATGTTGAATAAAACATCTTTGCAAGGGGCAGTAAACTTAGAAGATTTTCGAGATGTTATCTACAAAATTGAAGGGGAAGATCTTTATTTAATCGGAACAGGAGAACACCCATTAGTCGCACTAAATAAAGATAAAACATTTAATGAAAAAGATTTGCCAATAAAGATATGCACAATCACACCTTGTTTTAGAAAAGAGATTGGGGGCCATGGAGTAGATTCAAAAGGAATATTTAGAATGCACCAATTTTACAAAGTAGAACAAGTAATTATTTCAAATCAAGAAGATTCCTTCAAATATATGGAGGAGATGCAAAGGATATCAGAAGATTTTTTCAAAGAATTAAAAATTCCATTCCGAGTAATTGAAATCTGTGCAGGGGATTTAGGCCCAAAAATGGCAAGACAATATGACATAGAAGCTTGGTTCCCAAGAGAAAAGAAATACAAAGAAGTAACCTCTGCTGGAAACACAACAGATTATCAAGCTGTAAAATTGAATATTAAATATATAGACAATGAAGGTAATAAAAAATATGTTCACATGCTCAATAATACCATGGTAGCAACTTCTAGGGCGATGGTAACAATATTAGAAAACTTTCAAAATAGTGATGGAACTATAACAGTACCTAAACCTTTAAGGAAATACCTTGGAAAAAAGAAAATTGGGGGGATAAAACAATGAATGAAGAATTCATTAATGAAGAAGAAAAAGAATTTGATGTGTATGGCGAGGAAGCCAGAGAAGATTTAGTAGAAGATGATGAAATAGAAAGTGATGAAGATGGTTTTATGCAAGGATATGATTCTGAAGCAAACCCTGTTTATTGTGATAATTGTAAACATGTCCTAAATAGAAAACATATTGAAAAAGAAATTAAAGGTGATCTTTATTCTTTCTGCTCAGATGAATGTGTTAATGAATTTGAGAGAAAAAGGGCAGCATTGTCCTAATTTTTTATTTTAATTTTTAAGAAAAACTTATAAAGTATATTCTAGAGCATATATTTTTATGACTGAGCTAATTATAACAGAAAAACCGCAAGCAGCATTAAAAATAGCAACAGCTCTAGGAGATTCCAAACCAATCAAACAAACAAAAGGGAAATCAGTTTATTATGAAATTACAAGGAAAAAAAAGAAGATTATAGTAGGTTGTGCTGTTGGCCATTTATATGGATTAGCAGAAAAAGTCAAAACTAAATGGGGGACCTACCCAATTTTTGAAATTGAATGGAAACCTAAATATGAAATTGATAAAAATGCTAAATACACTAAATCTTACGTTACCTTATTAAAACAACTTGGAAAAGAAGCCACAGAATTCACTGTAGCAACGGATTATGATTTAGAGGGGGCTGTTATTGGGCATAATGTAATAACAGAAACTTTAAAGAAAAAAGATGCTAAACGTATGAAATTCTCAACTTTAACAAAAGATGAACTAGAAAAGTCATATGAAGAAGCTTCAAAACATTTAGAGTTCCCAATGATTAATGCAGGGGAAGCAAGACATTATTTAGATTGGTTTTATGGAATTAATATTACAAGCGCATTATCAACATCCGTTAATGTTGCGACTGGAAGATTCAAAATACTATCTTCTGGAAGAGTACAATCTCCAACTCTAAAAATTATAGTGGATAAAGAAAAAGAAATTAAAAGTTTTATTCCTAAAACATATTGGGAAATTTACTTAGATGGGTTACATAAAAAATCTCAGATTATTGCAAAACATAAAGATGATAAAATATTTGATGAAAAAAAGAAAGATTTAGTAATGAAAAATATAAAAGGCCAAAAAGCTTTTGTTAAAGAATTAAAAGAAACAAAAAAAATACAAAATCCTCCAACTCCATTTGATTTAACAACATTGCAAATAGAGGCATATAGATTTCTAAAAATAAACCCAAAAGATGTTGCTAAAATTGCTCAAGACCTTTATATTTCTGGATTAATTTCTTACCCAAGAACTTCTTCTCAAAAATTACCAAAATCAATTGGTTATGAAAAAATTCTAAAGGGATTAGCAAGAAATCCACCATATAAAAAAGAGGCTACAGAATTATTGAATAAAAAAACACTAAAACCTACTGAAGGGAAAAAATCTGATCCTGCACACCCAGCAATATATCCTACAGGAGAAAAAGGATCACTCTCAGGAAGGAATGCGAAATTATATGACTTAATTGTACATAGATTTTTAGCAGTATTCGGTGAACCTGCAAAAAGATTAACAGTTTCTGCGCAAATAGATGTTAATAAAGAAATTTTTACTTTAGTAGGAACTACAACTATAGAACCTGGATGGCACAACCTTTATGGAAAATATGCAAAATTCAAAGAAGTAGAACTTCCAAAAATGAAAGAAGGAGATGAAATTAAAGTAACTAAAATATACAATGAAGAAAAAGAAACCCAACCCCCTGCAAGATATTCACAAGCCTCTATAGTAAAAACTATGGAGAAATATAATTTAGGAACAAAAGCCACTAGAGCGTCAATATTAGAAACATTATATGATCGGGGGTATATCGAAGGGGACCAAATTCAAGCAACAGAATTAGGAATAAGAATAATAGAAACACTAAAAAAATATTCTCCGGATATGATTGATGTTAAGTTGACTGCTTCTTTTGAAAAAGAAATGGATAAAATCCAAGAAGGAAAAGAAAAAAAAGAAGTAATAATAGAAAGAGCAAAAAAAGTTTTAACTGAGATTTTAAAAAAATTCAAAATAAATGAACAAAAAATTGGTGAAGAACTAACCGCAGCAACTCAAGAAACAGAAAACAAAATGCGAGAACTAGGTGATTGTCAAGAGTGTGGAAAAGGAAAATTAATAATAATAAGTTCTAAAAAAACAAGGAAAAGATTTGTAGCTTGCAATGCTTATCCCGAATGTAAAACAACTTATGGATTGCCTCAACAAGGATTACTAAAAAAAGAAAAAGAACCATGTAAACATGATGGTTTCCCCCAAATTAAAGTAATCACAAAGGGAAAACGTCCTTGGATACTTTGTTTAAATCCAAAATGCCCAGGAAGAGAAGACTGGAAGTCTTCAAAACCAGCTTATAAATTTCCTACAACAGATCAAGCAGAAAAAAAGAAAGTTTCTAAAAAATAAATATTTATATATTAATATCATCTTCTAATTTTATGTCTTTTATGCCTAACTCTCTACCTGGAGATTTTGAATATTCCAAATGGTCGAATGTTCCTAGAAATCTAAAAGGTCAAAAAACTTCACTAGAAGAATTAGCAGAAAAATTTCCGAAAGATGCTAATACAACAGATATTTCTATTTTGGAAGATAAAGATACATATTCAATTATTGGTAATTTACATTGTTATGGGAAAATAGTTTTTTCTCAATCTCTTGCTTATCAATGTAAAAGCTGTGGAGATGTAAGGTATGGTCCCCCCAAAATACACAGTTGGGATGATTTTCAAAATCCAAGATTACCTCCCCTATGCGGAAGTTCAGGTTATGAAGTAAGTTGTGGGGGATGTGGGCATTATTTTGAGAGACATACCACTAAAGCTTCTTAATTCCAGAATTATCAATTTCAAAATTAAATATTTTTTCAGAGGGTTTTAACATAAAAGCTCTACGAGGTTCTTTTTTTAATTCAATTAAATATTTTCCAAAACTACTAAGCATTCTACCACCTACCCCAATATTCTCACCTTTCATATTAGTATAAATTTGATTTGTGATTAGAATAGGGATATTATAATCTTCTGCCAAATGTTTTAACTTTTTTAACCCACTTAAAATCATTTCATTTACATAATTGTAGTTTGATTCTTGTAAAGCTTTACGATATTGCATTCCGACTGTATCAAATATAATAATATTAAAATTTCCTTTCTTAATTATTTCATCTAATTTTTCAAAAAGTTTTATCTGTTCTTCAAAATCTTTAATTCTAATAACAACAATACTTTCTAAAGAATTTATATAATCACTATTCATTTGTTTTAATCTATCAATAGAAAATCCCCCCTCACTATCAATAAATAATACCCTCCCATTTTTTGCAACATTTAATGCAGTTTGAAGGCATATTGTAGTTTTTCCACTGGCAGGGGGGCCGTATATTATAGAGATTAATTTATTTTCAAAACCATTTCCTAAGAAATCATCAAAACTCCTATCCCCAGAACTTACCATAACCATAGAAATATACAAAACTATAAAAGCATTGCTTAATTCCCTTTTTTAATTGGAACCTTCAGTCTATAAAGGATGGAGCGAAATTCATGTTTCGCCTGAATTTTTACAAGTTTTAAAACAAGAGCATTCTCTGCCTTTAGATGTTGTTTTTAAGGAAGAAGGAATTAGGGAATTAGAAGATATAAACCCGAATCATTATTTTATTTTTCATGGCGGGGAAGAAGAACCATTATTGGCAAGGTGTATTTTTCAACAAAAGGAAAATGGATTGGAAAAAATAATTTCCCATCTTCCAACAAATATAGAACGTCCTGTAAAAGGAAGAAATCTAAGACAAATACTATTGATAGATGCACTATTCAGCAAAGACATCCCAATTGTTTATGCAATGGGTCCTGCAGGAACAGGAAAAACATATCTAGCAATAGCTGCAGGGTGGAGACAAGGGAGAGCCGGCAATGCTTATGGGGATATAATAATTGCCAGACCTCTTGCTTTAGAAGGAGAGGATATTGGGGCTTTACCCGGAACTCAAGAGGCTAAACTCAAACCTTGGTTAGACCCAATATATGATAATTTATCTGCTACTGGACCAAAAAGAGGGGCAAGGAGAGATGATCCCTTAGAAGTACAAGATTTAGCCAAAATCCAAGGAAGATCAATTAGAAATAAATACCTTCTTATTGACGAATCTCAAAATCTTAGACCTTCAGAAGCTAAAATGTGTGTTACTCGTCTAGCAGAAGGATCTAAAATGGTTTTTACTGGAGATCCAGAACAAGTAGGAACAAGATTAAGACAAAGGGCACATTTAGATGAAACAAATAATGGAATTGTTTACCTAAGTGAAAATACAAAAGAGTCAATTTATACTGCAACGATTTATTTCACATATGATGATGTAGAAAGAAGTGCTGCAGTCAAAGATATTCTAAAAAGATTACCTTAGAGAGGATTCTGTAAAGTTATCAGTATATAGAAATACTTATATTCTTGTGCAGAATTGAATATTTGTGCAAAGCCCCTAAAAACG